>Ga0197143_1000425_pt1 | contig 47602 bp, 44 predicted proteins | sample GBS70_MetaG_FD_148603 | JGI IMG/M metagenome (GOLD analysis project Ga0197143, IMG submission 148603) | Sediment microbial communities from Great Boiling Springs, Gerlach, Nevada, United States - GBS 70_MetaG | ecosystem: Environmental > Aquatic > Thermal springs > Hot (42-90C) > Sediment... | reverse complement strand
ACCTGGTGAGCGTGAAGCTCCTCGCGTACGGCCTGGGCGCGGCCTTTGCAGGGGTGGGGGGAGCCATCTTCGCGGTGATGGTGGGGTCGGTGTTCCCCCACAGCTTCCAGCTGCTGATCTCCATCCAAGTCCTCGCCCTCATCATCGTGGGCGGGATGGGGAGCATCCCGGGAGTGCTGGTCGGGTCCCTGGTCCTCATCGGGCTGCCGGAGCTGCTCCGGGAGTTCGGGGAGTTCCGCTTCCTCGTGTACGGGGTCGCCCTGGTCGCCATGATGCTGCTCCGGCCGGAAGGCCTCCTCCCCGCCGCGGCCCAGCGGCGAGAACTCCACGCCCTGGAGGAGGAGAAGGAAGCCGCGGTGGCGGCTCCCGCGGCGGCTGCCCCGGAGGGAGGGCGCTGAGGGATGCCCATCCTGGCAACCCGCCGCATGACCAAGCGCTTCGGGGGCCTGGTGGCCATCCGGGCGCTGGACCTGGAGGTGGAGGAGCGGTCCATCCACAGCGTGATCGGACCCAACGGGGCGGGCAAGACGACCCTGTTCAACTGCGTGACGGGGTTCTACCGCCCTGACGAGGGGGAGATCTGGTTCACCGGGCGGCGCATCGACGGACTGCGTCCGGACGAGATCGCCCACCTGGGCATCGCCCGGACGTACCAAAACATCCGCCTGTTTGCCAACATGACGGTGCTGGAGAACGTCCTGGTGGGGCTGCACATGCACTTGCGGTCCACGTGGGTGGGGGCGGTGCTGGCCAGCCCCGCGGTCCGCCGGGAGGAGCGCTGGGCCCACGCGGAGGCCCGGCGGTTGCTGGAGTTCGTGGGTCTGGGCGGACGGCTGAACTTCCTGGCCCGCAACCTGCCGTACGGGGAGCAGCGGAAGCTGGAGCTGGCCCGAGCCCTGGCCACCCGTCCCAAGCTGCTGCTGCTGGACGAGCCCACCGCGGGCATGAACCCCGCGGAGACCCAGGAGATGATCCAGTTCATCCGGAGGCTACGGGACGAGCTGGGTATCACCATCCTCCTCATCGAGCACCACATGCGGGTGGTCATGACCATCTCGGACCGAGTCACGGTCCTGGACTACGGGGAGAAGATCTCGGAAGGCACCCCCCAGCAGGTGCAGGCGGACCCCCGGGTCATCGAGGCGTACCTGGGGACCCGGAAGGTGACCGCGGAGGCCCTGGGGTAAGGCATGGCCCTGCTGGAGCTGGAAGACCTGCACGTGTACTACGGCAACATCCACGCCCTGAAGGGGGTTTCCCTGGCCGTGGAGGCGGGGGAGATCGTGGCCCTGCTGGGGGCCAACGGGGCGGGCAAGAGCACCACCCTGAACACCGTGAGCGGGCTGCTGCGCCCACGGTCTGGCTCCGTGCGCTTCGAGGACGAAGACCTGACCCAGATCCCGCCCCACCGGATCGTGGAGCGGGGGGTGGTGCAGGTGCCTGAGGGGCGCCGGATCTTCGGGCAGCTCACGGTCCTGGAAAACCTGGAGATGGGAGCGTTCACCCGGACCGACACGCGGGGGATCCGCGAGGACCTCGAGCGGGTGTTCGCGCTCTTCCCCCGCCTGCGGGAGCGGTCCGGACAGGTGGCGGGCACCCTCTCCGGGGGCGAACAGCAGATGCTGGCCATCGGCCGCGCCCTCATGGCCCGGCCACGGGTGCTCCTCATGGACGAACCTTCCATGGGGCTGGCGCCGGTGCTGGTGGAGCAGATCTTCGACGCCATCCAGGAGATCAACCGACAGGGGACCACCATCCTGCTGGTGGAGCAGAACGCGTACATGGCCCTCCAGGTGGCCCACCGGGGTTACGTCCTGCAGACCGGGCAGGTGGTGCTGCAGGGCTCCGCCGCGGAGCTCCGGGAAAACCCGGAGGTGAAGCGGGCGTACCTGGGAGGCTGAACCACCGGAAGTCGCTGCGGGATTTTGGGGTGCTCCAGCGGCTCCCCAACCTGGCCTCGGAACTGTTCGACCAGGTGGAGCTCACGGTGCGGGGGGAGTTCCGCCAGGGCACCACCGCGGACGGACGCCGGTTCGTGTTCGTGGACGCGGGCGAGCGGGCGGAGGTGGAGTTCACCGTGCCCCGGGTGAACTCGGGCCAGGTAGGCTTTCTGTGCAGCGTGGGCCAACACGCGGCGCAGGGGATGACGGGCGCTTTCGTGGTCCGACCCTCCCTGTAGGCCCAGGTCCGGAGGCCCGCGGGCCGGGGCTGCTGGGCGCCCTGCCCGGGGCCTTCGGCTTTGACGGGTCCCAGGGAGCCCCGTATACTTGAGGGACGGGAGGTGGCGAGGACCGGGCGGGAGGAGGCCCGGCAGCCACCGCGACGCCGGCAATACGGGGCACGGGGCGGCGACACTCGGCCGGGCTGCACCGGCGGGTGAGCTCCGGGGCGCAGCCGGCGTGGTGAACGGCACGGGAAGGGAAGGCCTGGGGCCATAGCTCAGCTGGGAGAGCGCGTGCATGGCATGCACGAGGTCAGGGGTTCGAGTCCCCTTGGCTCCACCAAGCTTGCCAACCACGGTGGTACCGCGGAGGCGAGCCTCCGTCCCCTGTGGCGGAGGCTCGCGGCTTTCGGGACCTGACTTTCGGGTCGGCCGCCAGACGCGGCAGGGGAGGGTTGCATGACGCCGGGTCGGTACGTGTGGCACAACGGCAAACTGGTGCCGTGGGAACAGGCCACGGTCCACGTGGCCGCGCACGCCCTGCACTACGGGAGCAGCGTGTTCGAGGGCATCCGGGCTTACGAAACCCCCCAGGGCCCCGCGGTCTTCTGCCTCCAGGCCCACGTCCGGCGGCTCTTCGACTCCTGCCGCATCTTCCGGATGGAGGTCCCGTACAGCTCCGAGCAGATCACCCAGGCCATCCTGGAGACTGTGGGGTACAACGAGCACCGCGCCTGCTACATCCGACCCCTGGTGTACCGCGGGGCGGGGGCCTTCGGGCTGGACCCGCGCAAGGCTCCCGCGGAGGTGGCCATTCTCACCCTGGAGTGGGGAGCCTACCTGGGCCCTGAGGCCCTGGAACAGGGCGTGGACGTGGTGGTCTCCACGTGGCGGCGCATGGCGCCCTCCACCCACCCGGCCATGGCCAAGATCGCGGGCAACTACATCAACTCCCAGCTGATGACCATGGAGGCCCGGGACGGGGGGTTCGCGGAAGCCATCGCCCTCGACGTGGAGGGGTACGTGAGCGAGGGCAGCGGGGAGAACGTGTTCGTGGTGCGGGACGGGGTGGTCTACACCCCGTCCCTGGCGCACTCCATCCTGCCGGGGGTGACCCGGCAGGTGGCCATCACCTTGCTGCGGGAGCTCGGCTACGAGGTGCGGGAGGTTTCCCTGCCGCGGGAGATGCTGTACCTGGCGGACGAGATCTTCCTCACGGGGACCGCGGCAGAGATCACCCCCGTGCGGTCCGTGGACCGCGTCCCCGTGGGAGCAGGCCGCCGGGGCCCGGTCACGGAGAAGGTGCAACGGGCCTTCTACGACGTGGTGGAGGGGAAGGTACCGGACCGGCACGGCTGGCTGACCCCCGTCCGCGCCAGGAGGTCGGAGGCGGCTCCGTCGCCGGGGGAGTGAGGGGGCGAGGAAGATGAACCAGCGGTACGACCCCAGGGCCCTGGAGGCCAAGTGGCAGGCCCGCTGGGAACGGGACGGGCTGTACCGGACCCCCGACCGTAGCGACCGGCCGAAGTTCTACTTCCTCACCATGTACCCGTACCCCAGCGGGGACCTGCACATCGGCCACTGGTACGCCATGGCCCCCAGCGACGCGGCCGCCCGCTACCGGCGCATGCGAGGCTACAACGTCCTGTTCCCCATCGGGTTCGACGCCTTCGGCCTGCCCGCGGAGAACGCGGCCATCAAGCACAAGATCCACCCGAAGACGTGGACCCTGGGCAACATCGACCGCATGCGGCGCCAGCTCCGGTCCATGGGGGCCATGTTCGACTGGTCCCGGGAGATCGTGACCTGCGAGCCCGAGTACTACAAGTGGAACCAGTGGTTCTTCCTGAAGTTCTACGAGGCGGGGCTCGCCTACCGGGCCCTGGCGCCCGTGGACTGGTGCCCCCACTGCAACACCACCTTGGCCCGGGAACAGGTGGTGGGACAGGACCGCCGGTGCGAACGGTGTGACACCCCGGTGGTCAAGAAGGACCTCGAGCAGTGGTTCTTCCGCATTACCAAGTACGCGGACGAGCTTTTGGACTTCTCGGGGATCGAGTGGCCGGAGCGCATCGTCACCATGCAGCGCAACTGGATCGGCCGCAGCGAGGGTGCGGAGGTGACCTTCCGCGCCCACGCGCCGGACGGCTCCGAACACCCCCTGGTGGTGTTCACCACCCGGCCCGACACCCTGTGGGGCGCCACCTTCATGGTCCTGGCCCCCGAACACCCCCTGGTCCCTGTCCTGACGGAACCCGGCCGCAAGGCGGAGGTGGAGGCGTACACCTACCAAGCCCGCCGGCAGAGCGAGATCGACCGCATGAGCACGGAGCGGGAGAAGACGGGGGTGTTCCTGGGGACCTACGCCACCAACCCCGTGAACGGGGAGCGGATCCCCATCTGGATCGCAGACTACGTCCTGATGGGATACGGCACCGGCGCCATCATGGGAGTGCCCGCCCACGACCAGCGGGACTTCGAGTTCGCCCGCAAGTACGGGCTGCCCGTGCCCGTGGTGATCCAGCCGCCGGGAGAACCCCTCGCGGAACCCCTGCAGGCTGCGTACGAGGGCCCGGGCCGCATGGTGAACTCGGGCCCCTTCGACGGCACACCCGTCCCGGAGGGGATCCCCAAGGTGATCGCGTGGCTGGAGGAGACCGGCCGGGGCAGGCGGGCGGTGAACTACCGCCTGCGGGACTGGCTCATCAGCCGGCAGCGGTACTGGGGTACCCCCATCCCCATCGTGTACTGCGACCGCTGCGGGACGGTCCCCGTCCCCTACGAGGATTTGCCGGTGCTCCTGCCCGAGGACGTGGACTTCATGCCCACGGGGGAGTCACCCCTGAAGTACCACGAGGGGTTCCGCAGGACCCGGTGCCCCCGGTGCCAGGGACCCGCGGAGCGGGAGACGGACACCATGGACACCTTCGTGGACTCCTCCTGGTACCAGTACCGGTACCTGTCTCCCCACGAGGACCGGGCCCCCTTCGACCCGGAGCAGGTGGCGTACTGGTGCCCCGTGGACCAGTACACGGGCGGGGCGGAACACGCGGTGATGCACCTGCTGTACACGCGGTTCTTCACCAAGGCCCTGGCGGACCTGGGGTTGTTGCCCTTCCGGGAGCCCATGCTCCGGCTGTTCAACCAGGGGGTCATCCTCGGCGAGGACGGGGAGAAGATGAGCAAGTCCCGGGGAAACGTGGTGGACCCCGACGAGCAGGTCGCCAAGTACGGCGCGGACGTGGTGCGTGCGTACCTGATGTTCATGCGGCCCTGGGAGGAAGGGGGGCCGTGGAGCAGCCGGGACATCGAAGGAGTGGCGCGGTTCCTGCGCCGGGTGTGGGACCTGGTTACGGGCCCCTCCCCGCTTTCCCCCGCCACCGCGTCGGAGGAGCAAGCCCTGGAGCTGCGCCGGTGGACCCACCGGACCATCCGGAAGGTCACGGAGGACTTCGAGCGCTTCGGCTTCAACACCGCCCTGGCGGCCCTCATGGAGTTCACCAACCACCTGTACCGGGTACGAGACGCCCTGGCGGGAAGCCCCCCGTGGGAGGAGGCCCTGCGATCCCTCGTCCTCATGCTGGCGCCCGTGGCTCCGCACCTGGCGGAGGAGCTGTGGGAGAGGCTTGGGGGGAGCTACAGCGTGCACACCCAGCCCTGGCCCCGTTACGACCCGGAGCTGGCGAAGGCGCCCGAAGTGACCCTCGTGGTCCAGGTGGACGGCCGGGTCCGGGACCGCCTTGTGGTGCCCGCGGACCTGCCGGAGGAGGAGGCCCGGGCGTTGGCTTTGGCGAGCCCGCGGGTGCAGCAGCACCTGGACGGCCGGGTGGTCAAGGACGTGGTATACGTGCCGGGGAAGGTGCTGAACATCGTCCTGGAGCCGGCGCCCGCGGAGGCCAAGGGGTAGAGCGCGGTCTTTCGACGTCCGGGGCCGGGCCGGGGGTGCAAAAGCGGCCCCCTCCCGCGTTGACTCCAGTGGGATGCCGCAGTTCACCCGGCACGAGGCCGTGGTCCTGGCCGCCGCTTGTCTGGCGGTGTTGGTGGGCCTGGCGGTACCCTGGCTGGGCCCAGGACCTTCCCCCGTAGTGGTGGGAGGGTCCCCCGCTCCCGTACCCACAGCCAAACCGGCCACACCCTCCCCACCCGGGGCGCTGTCCCTGAACCTGGCTACCGTGGAGGAGTTGGAGCGGCTCCCTGGCATCGGCCCGGTGCTGGCCAGGCGGATCGTGGAGGACCGCGGCAGGAACGGCCAGTACCGCCGGCTGGAGGACCTTCTGCGGGTCAAGGGGATCGGGCCCAAGAAGCTCGAGAAGCTCAGACCCCACCTGCAGGTGCCTTGAGGAGGAGCGGGCACAGCCGCGTGGAAGGGGCCCAGGGGAACCTCGGGCGGGTAGGATCCGTACCGGAGGACGTGGGAGTCGCGAGGGAAGCCCTGTTGATACCCCCGAAGGCGCGGTCGGCGGACGCGAGCCAGGACGCGGACCTCTTCGACCACATCGTGCGCCGGTACGGGAGGCAGGTGTTCCACCTGGCCTACCGCATGACCGGCAACGACGCGGACGCCCAGGACCTCACCCAAGAGGCCTTCCTGCGGGTGTTCCGCGCCCTGGACCGGGTGCGGCCTGGCGTACCCCTGGACGGGTGGCTGTACCGCATCGTGACCAACCTCTTCATCGACTCAGTCCGGCGGCGGCGCGGGGTATGGGTGGAGTCCCTGGACGAGCCGGCCTCGACCAGGACCGGAGGCGAGGTGGAACGGGTGGTGGCGGACCCCTCCGGCAACCCGGAGGTCCTGGTGGTGGACCCCGTGGTGGACGCCCGAGTCCAGCGCGCTCTGCTTGAGCTGGCCCCGGAGCTCCGTGCGGTGGTCCTCTTGAGCGACGTACAGGGGTTCGCGTACGAGGAGATCGCGCAGATCCTGGGGCTACCCCTGGGGACGGTGAAGTCCAGGCTGCACCGGGCCCGCCGGTTCCTGCGGGACCGGCTGGCACCGGTGCTGAGGCCGCAGGGGGGCCGCGCGCCCCGCGGGGAGGAGGGGGGACCGTGAACCGGCGGTGGGAACGCCTGGTGAGCGCGTACCTGGACGGCGAGGTCACTCCGGAGGAGCGCCGCGAGGTGGAAACCCGCCTGCGGCAGCACCCGGACCTCCAGCAGCTGTGCGAAGAGCTGGCCCAGGTGCGGAGGCTGTTGCAGAGCCTGCCGCCCCGGGAGATGCCCCAGGAGCTCGAGTCGCGGATCCTGCAGGCGGTCCGCGGGCAAAGGCCGCGGTCCAAGCAGACGGGGACCGGCCGCCTTCTGTGGGCGGCCGCCGGCGCGGCCGCGGCGGTGGTGCTGTTCTCCTGGGTGCGGGGTGGGTTGGACCGGCTGCGGGCCGCGGAGACAGGCGTCCACTGGTTCGTGTGGGAACACGCGGCGCGGGGGACGCCCGGTCCCCTGGCCGACCGTACGGTCCTCCAGGTGGCCCTGACGGACGGTAGCCTGGTGCTTCTCGGAGAGCCGCGGGCTTCGGAGGAGGCGCGGTGAAGGGGCTCGTGCTGTTGGCCGCGGGGCTGGTCGCCGTAGCGGGAGCCCGGGCGCAACCCGGACCGACCCCGTTGGGGGTCTTGCGGGGGGCTCTAGAAGCCCCGCTGCGTACGGACTACGAGGCGATCCAGGTCCTCACGGCGCCAGGCCCGAACGGCCCGGAGACGGTCCGGGCGGCGGTGTGGCACCGGCGCCCCCACACGTACCGTACCGAGTTCCTGGCGCCGCCCCGGCTGGCGGGGCGCCTGGTGGTGGACGACGGCACCTACACGTGGCAGTACGAGCCCTCCCTGCACCTGCTGGTCCAGGCCCCCTCCCTCGGCCGGTCCGACCTCACCTTGCTGGGGCAGGTACTAGACAGCCACACGGTCCGGCTTCTGGGCACCGACGTGGTGGCGGGCCGGCAGGCCTACCTGCTGTCGCTGCTGCCCCACGGCCCGGGTCCCACCAGGCGGATGTGGGTGGACCGGGTGACTGGGGTGGTGCTCAAGTCCGAGGCCGCGGACGTGGAGCGGGGCGTGTACTTCACCAGCACCTTCACGCGGGTCAGCTTCCTCCCCGTGCCGCAGGAGCTGTTCCGCGTGCCCAGGCCCCGGGGGGTTCGGGTGCTCAAGCTGACGGGAGAGACTGTGCGGGTCCGCACCCTGTCGGAGCTGTCCCGCCAGGTCGGCTTCCCCGTCGTGGCACCCCGAGAGCTGCCCCCGGGATTCCGCTTCCGGTCCGCCAGGGCCGCGGCCTGGGGGGCCACGAGGGCGGCGGTGCTGGAATTCTCGGACGGGTTCTCGGGGCTGTCCCTGTTCCAGATGCCCGCGCAACGCGTGGGCGATCCCCCGGGCGGTGAGGTCATGCGGATCGGCGGGGCCGTGGCCCGCGCCCACGCGGTGGGCACGCTGCGCCTGCTGGTCTGGGAGAGGGGCGGGCTGCGCCTGGCGGTGGTGGGCGAAGCCCCGCTGGCACTGCTTCGGGAGGTCGCCCTCTCCGTGGACCCCGACCCCTCCGCGGAAGCGCGCCGGGTGCAGGAGGTGGCACGCTGGGCCGGAGCACCCGCGGACCGGGTCGCCGAGCTCCGCGACCGCGGACTCAGCTTCAGCGAGATCCGGGCGGTCCTCCGTAGCAAAGCCACGGGAGAAGCGTCCCTCCGGACGGTCAGCGCCTCCTCCCTCGTGGAAGAGCTGGAGCGGTTTCAGAGGGCGGTCCGGTCTTGGGCCTCTTCACGCGAGAGTCCGTGACCTGCACAGGGCCAGGATCACCTCGCGGAGCAGCTTGGCCGCGGCCACCGCGGTGGCTCCGGAAGGGTCCAGGGCGGGGGCTGTCTCCACGAGGTCCATTCCCACCACCATCAGATCCCGCAGGGAGTACAACGACTGGACCAGGTCGGAGAAGGAAGGGCCGCCAGGTTCCGGGTTCCCCACCCCGGGGGCAACGGCGGGGTCCAGCACGTCCAGGTCCACGCTCAAGTACACGGGGCACGTCTGTAGTTCGGCCCTCACCGTCTCCGGCAGAGCTAAGGAGCCCAGGCACCAGCGGCAGTGGCGGCGGGAGAACTCCCACTCCTCCCGGGTCCCGGACCGCACCCCCACCAGGATCAGCCGGCCGTCTCCCAGCTCTTCCCAGAGCCTGCGGACGGTGCAGGCGTGGGACCAAGGGTCTCCCTCGTACGCGTCCCGGAGGTCTAGGTGCGCGTCCAGGACGAGCACCCGGAGGTCGGGGAAGCGCCGCGACACGGCCCGGACCGCCCCCACGCTGGCGGTGTGGTCCCCGCCCAGGACCACCGGCGTACACCGGGGCAGGAGGTCTGCCACGGCCTGGGTGACGGCTTCCACCATGGCCGCGGGCGAGAGTCCCGTCACGTCCAGGTCTCCCGCGTCCTGCAGACCTACCTCCGTCAGGTCCGCGTCCAGAGCGGGGCTGTACGTTTCCAGGCTCCACGAGGCTTCCCGCACCGCCCGCGGGCCGTCCGCGGCCCCGCGCCGGAAGGACTGCGTCCGGTCGTAGGGCACCCCGAGGAGGGCTACCCGCCCTTCTTCTGTGGCGCCCAGGAACCGGGTCATCCCCCGCGGACTAGGCCTCCAGGATGGGCTTGAGGAAAGGCGGAGGGTTGAGGGCCGCGTGGTGCTGGAGCCCCGTGTAGTACCGCAGCCCGAACCCCGCCACCCTCCGGTCCACGGCTTCCGGGGAAAGCGCGAGGGGGTCAAAGCGCTTGGACGCCAGGGTGAAGGTCCACAGCACCCCGGGGTAGCTGGGGACACACGTGAGGTACGTGCGCACCACCGGGAAGTGAGCCCGCAGGTGGTGCCGCACCTGGGCGAGGAGCTCCGCCTGGTAAAGGGGAGACCCACTCTGCACCGCCAGGACCCCGTCCTCCCGGAGGACCCGGTACAGGTCCCCGTAGAAGGCCTCCCCGAACAGGGGCACAGAAGGGCCTTGGGGATCGGTGGAGTCCACCAGGGCCACGTCGAACCGGTCGGAGCACTCCCGCACGTAGGCGAAGCCGTCCCCGATGCGCAGCTCCGTGCGGGGGTCCTGGAACGCGTTCCCGGGAATCTCCGGGATCCACCGGAGGGTGGCGTCCACCACCATCCGGTCGATCTCCACCATCACCGCCCCCTGGACCGGGTGCTTCAGGACTTCCTCCAGAAGGCCGCCGTCCCCGCCTCCGATGATGAGGACGCGCCGCGGCTCCGGGTGGGTGACCAGGGGGAGGTGGGCCAGCATCTCGTGGTAGCAGAACTCGTCCGCTTCCGAGGTCTGGACCGCGTCGTCCAGGATCAGCATGCGGCCGAACTGGGGCGTGCGGATGACCCGGACCCGCTGGTACGGGGACTGCGCGTCGAAGAGGACCTCGTCCACCCGGTACGTCTGGGCGAAGCCTTCTCCACCGTGGTCCCACAGCCACTCGGACATCCTTCCCAGCCTCCTCTTCCCGAAGTTCTCCGTGGACGTGCTCAGTCCGGCCACAGGAGCACCGCCGCCACCGCGCAGCCCACCCGCTCCACCACGTGCTCCCGAACTCCCACCACCACCTCCCGCAGCCGGAGGCCGCGGATGTCGAAGGCCTCCCGGACCATCCGGCGGACGATCTGCTCCGCGTTGTCCGCGGTGCCCTTGTGGGAGTACTCCATGATGACCCCGTAGCTGTCCTCGCTGAAGCCTACCGCGACGGCAGCGGCGATCCGCTCCCCGGGGACGTGGCTGGTGATGCGGGCGTACACCGCGGGCATGAGGGTGCCCTCCGGGACCCGGCGCATGGGCACCAGCCGCGCCCCCGCGGGGAGGATGCTGGTGACCCGCAGGAAGTTCAGGTTGGCAATGCCTGCGTCCAGCAGGGCCCGGTCGAAGGCGTTGACCTCCGTGGACCCTTCCCCCGCCCCCGTGGCCACGGTGATGGCTCTCGGCACCGCCCACATGCACTTCCTCCTGGAGGTTTCTACACAACAGCCCCTATCGTAGGGCCCCGGGACCTCCCCGGGCAACGGGTGTCGGGAGGGGGTACCGCACCAGCCGTCTAATCCCCCGGTGAGGAGCGAGCTGCGGGCAGGGGAACTGGGGTTCACGGAAACCGCGCTGGGATGTGGGGTGGTCGGGGAGGCGGATCGCAATGGCAGACCGCACGGACCGGCTGTTCAGCCCTGACGAGGCACTGCCGCAGGAAAGGAGGCTACTCCGCCAGCTGCACCGGCTGCGGCAGGTGCTCTCCGAGACCGAGGCCCCCGCGGCCCGGGAGCGGGCGCGGGAAGCGGGGCTTCTGGACGGCCCCGTGGACCTCGAAGGGCTCCGGCGGGTTCCCCTCCTGAAGAAGGAGGACCTGCCCAGGGTCCAGGGCGAGCGCTGGCCGCTCGGGGGTTGGGTTTGGTGGGAGAGGGTCCGCAGGCTGTTTGTGTCCCCGGGGCCCATCTTCGACCCGGAAGGGCCCGGGCCGGACTACTGGGGCTGTGCTCCCGCCCTGCACGCCGCCGGCTTTCGGGCGGGGGACGTGGTCCTCAACACCTTCTCTTACCACCTGACCCCCGCCGCCTGGATGATGGAGGGTGGGCTTGCGGTCCTCGGGGCGGTGGTCATCCCCGGAGGCGTGGGCAATACGGAGATCCAGGCCCGGGCCGCCTCCCAGCTGCGGGCCACGGGCTACACGGGGACGCCCAGCTTCCTGGCCACCCTCCTCCAGCGGGCGGACGAGCTCGGCCTACCGACCTTCTTCGAGGTGGCCCTGGTGACCGCGGAACCCCTGCCTCCTTCCCTGCGGGAGCGGTTCGAGCAGCGCGGGATCCGGACGCAGCAGGCGTACGGCACCGCGGACGTGGGCTTGGTGGCGTACGAGTGCCCCCGCAAGCAGGGGATGCACCTCCTGGACCGGTGCCTGGTGGAGCTCCTTGACCCACAAAGCCACCACCCGGTGCCCGCGGGCCAGCCCGGAGAGGTGGTGGTGACCTTGCTGGACCCCACCTACCCGTTGCTACGGCTGGCCACGGGGGACGTGTCGGTGTTGGTGGAAGAACCCTGTCCTTGCGGCCGTACCGCCCCCCGCCTGGCCGGGATCCTGGGTCGGGTGGCGGAGGCGGTGAAGGTACGGGGCGTGTTCGTCCACCCGGGGCAGCTGCGGGAGGCTGCGGCGCGGCACCCGGAGATCGTCCGGTTCCGCTTCGTGGTGCGCCGGGCCGGGGACCGGGACGAGTTCGTGGCTCAGGTGGAGGCAGATCCGCCGGACCCGGCCCTGGCAGGGCGGTTCGCGGAGACGGTCCACGCGGTCACCACCCTTCGGGCGCAGGTGGAGGTGCTCCCGCCGGGAGCTTTGGGGGAGGTGGACCGGGTCCTGGTGGACCAGCGCCGGTGGGACTGAGGCCACTTACTTGGGTACGGCCAGGGGGCCGCTCGCCTGGGACACCGCCCGGCCTGCGGCTCTGGCTCGGTACATGGCGAGGTCTGCCGCGCGCAGTACCTGGTCAGGCCCCGACCCGTCGTCGGGACACGTGGCGCAGCCCACGGTCACCCGGGGGTGGAGTCGTACGCCTTCCCCGTGTACGGAGGACCGAGCTACCTCGTCGGCCACCGCTTGGGCCACCAGGGCGGCACCCCCCGAGTCGGTGTCGGGGAGGAGGATCGCGAACTCGTCTCCCCCGATTCGGAAAGCCATGTCCGTGCCGCGGACCGTGCGTCGGAGGGCCGAGGCCACCGACTGGAGCAACAGGTCGCCCACGTGGTGGCCGAACCGGTCGTTGGCCTGTTTGAGGCCCCGGACGTCCAGGACCAGCAGGGATACCGGACCGCCCGACCGAGCGGCGCGCCGACACTCCCAGGTGAACGCCTCCTCGAACCTCCGGCGGTTGTACAGGCCGGTGAGGGGGTCGGTGGCGGCGACCTGCTCCAGGGACCGCAGGGCTGCCTCCAGGCGCCGGTTGGCCTCCCGGGCGTCCACCAGGCCCTTCACCGCGAGGCTGGCCAGGACCCACACGCTGGTGGCCAGCACCGCGCCCCCGGGCCCGGCCCGGAGGGCTGTGACCATCAGGGAGGAGAGGGGCACGTACAGGAGGACCGCGGCCGCGGACAGCACAGCCAGGCGCCGCGGTGCTAGGTGCTCCGGGTTCCTGGTGTCCAGGAACCTGCCCAGGGAGACCACAGTCCCCGTCAGAGCGCCGAACACCCCGCCTGCCAAGAGCAGGGCCCCCGCCGCCGCCAGGGAAGCCGTCAGGTCCGCGGGTCCCGGGCTGACCGCGCGGAAGACCCGGTCCGCGGCGTACATGCCGAAAGTGGCGTTGCCGAGGTACAGCAGGGCCCGCCAGACGGTGGCCCGGTGGGTGACCGCCAGGACGGCGGCGGACACCAAGTTCACGGGCACCGCGAGGGGCCAGCCCGCCAGCCACACGCCTGCCAGGGCCACGGGGCCCTGCATGGTGAACACCACTTCCCCCGGGAACCGGACCACGATCAGGTTGCCGGCTGCCGACAGGGCCACCAGCAGCACCACAAGCCCGCCGTCCGAGGACAGGGCCTGGGGCATCCCCCGCACCACCAGGAAGGTCCCCACCAAGCCCCAGGCGAGGGCGTACGCCCGGTAGGGGAAACCGTGGGCCCGGGCCTGCGGCGGCCTGACCCCCTCCCGCTCAGGACCGGGGTTCCTGGACTCCGGGTGCTGAGATGCCTCCACCCCGGTGAGCCTCCCCGGCGCTCCCGCGGAGTCCGGCCCGGGGGACGGTGAGCACGCGGGTTGGGCGGACGGGAACGCTGTGTTACAATCCTACCATCAACGCAGCGCGCGCTGTGCCGGAAGGAGGTGTGAACGTGGCTACCGTCCGGGTGGGCAAGGACGAGTCGCTGGACAGCGCCCTCCGCCGGTTCAAGCGCCAGGTCCAGCGCTCCGGGATCCTCGTGGAGGCCAAGCGGCACGAGCACTACGAGAAGCCCAGCGACCGCCGTCGGCGCAAGGCGGCCAAGCGGGCGCGCAAGGCCCGCTGACGGAAACTCGTCCCGAGCGGGGAGGTCCGGGCTCCGAACCCTCGGAGCCCGGTTCGTTTGGAGGGCTGGATGGGGCTGGCGGAACGGCTGGCGGAGGACCTGCAGCGGGCGCTGAAGAACCGCGACGAGGTCCGGGTGTCCACGTTGAGGTTGGCCCGGGCCGCGGTGCACAACCTGGAGATCGAGCGGGGCAGGCCCCTGTCGGACTCTGAGGTCCAGGAGGTCCTGCGCAGGGAAGTCAAGCGCCGGCGGGAGGCCATCGAGGCCTACCGCCGGGGCGGCCGGGAGGAAGCGGCCCGCCGCGAGGAGCTGGAGATGGCGGTGCTGCTGGAGTACCTGCCGCAGCCCCTTTCCGAAGCGGAGCTCAGGGCCCTCGTGGCCGAGGGCATCCGGGAGACGGGTGCCGCGGGGCCCCGGGACGCCGGCCGCGTGGTGGGATGGGTCATGAGCAGGGCCCAGGGCCGCGCGGAGGGCAAGCGGGTGGCAGAACTGGTGCAAGAAGCCCTGCAGGGTTGAGGCCGTGGCGGGGCGGTCGGGTCCACGGGTCAAGCGGGCGTACAGCGCGGGAGGCGTGGTGTACCGGATGGGCCCATCCGGCCCCGAGGTGTTGCTGCTGCGCCACGAAAACGGCCGCTGGATGCTGCCCAAGGGGACCACGGAGGCCGGGGAGACCGACGAGGAGGTCGCGTTGCGGGAGGTGGCGGAGGAGACCGGTCTGCGCAACCTCCGGCGGGTAGCGGACCTGGGCGAGGAGCGCTACCGCTTCTACTGGAGACCCGACCGGACGTTTTACGACAAGACGGTGCACTACTACCTGTTGGAGTGGCAGGGAGGGGAGGAGCTCTCTCCGCAGCGGGAGGAGGGGTTCGTGGGAGCGGAGTGGGTCCCCCTGGATGAAGCCCCGCGGCGGGTGCGCTACAAGGAGACCCGGGAGATCCTGAAGCGGGCTCAGCAGGCCCTGGCCTCCCGGTCCGTGTCCGGAAGGTGAGTCCTTTGGTCCCCGACCCGCACGCCCTGGTGGAAGACACCCTCCGCAAGTACGCGGAGTTCGTAAACCCCGGCCTCGTGAAGCTGTTCCGCTTCGGTGGGGTGGAGACCGTGGAGTGGGAGGCCCAGGGTGTGGTGGTGCGGGATGTGTACGGCCGGGAGTACCTGGACTTCTCCGGAGGTCCCGCGGTCTTCGTCCTGGGGCACCGGCACCCCCGGGTGGTGCAGGCCGTGGTGGAACAGATCCAGCGCATGCCCATGTCCGTCCGGGCCATGCCCCGCCGGCCGGAAGCGGAGCTGGCGGCCCTCCTGGCCGAACTGACCCCAGGAGACCTCCGGTACTCCTTCTTCTGCAACAGCGGGGCGGAGGCGGTGGAGGGGGCGTTGAAACTGGCCCGGCTGTACACGGGACGCCCGCACTTCGTGGCCACGGAGGGGGCTTTCCACGGGAAGACCTTCGGAGCCCTCTCCGCCACGGGCCGGGACAGGTACCGCAGGCCCTTCGAGCCCCTGCTCCCGGGCTTCCGCCACGTGCCCTTCGGGGACGCGGACGCGCTCCAAGACGCCGTGGACGCCAGTGTGGCGGCGGTGATCGTGGAGCCCATCCAGGGGGAGGGCGGCGTGCGGATCCCGCCCGACGACTACCTGCCCCGGGTGCGAGAGATCTGTGACCGCGCGGGGGCCTTGTTGATCGTGGACGAGGTCCAGACCGGGCTGGGCCGTACGGGCCGCATGTTCGCCTGTCAGCACTGGGGCGTGGTCCCCGACATCTTGACCCTGGCCAAGGGATTGGGGGGCGGGGTGATGCCGCTGGGTGCCTTCGTGGCCCGTCCCCAGCTGTGGAAGGCCTTTTCGGAAGACCCCTACCTCCACTCCTCTACCTTCGGAGGGAACCCTGCCGCGTGTGCCGCGGGCGTCGCCACCCTGACGGTCCTGGTGGAGGAGAAGCTGCCGGACCGGGCCGCGCGCATGGGGGAGCTCCTGCTGGCGTCTCTCCGGGAGGTGGCCCACCGACATCCCAGATGGGTCCGGGACGTGCGGGGCAAAGGGCTGTTGGTGGGGGTAGAGTTCAGCGACCCGGACGTCGCCCTGCTCGCCTCCGCGGAGGCCATCGCCCGGGGCGTGATCTTTTTCTTCTCCCTCAACCAGCCGGAGGTGGTGCGTCTCGCACCACCCCTGATCGTAGAGCGGGAACACATCGAGGCCGCCTGCGCGGCCCTGGACGGCGCCCTGGAGGCGGTGGCGCAGGCACTGGAGCAGGCGGCGGGCTGACCGCCGCAGAAAACCGCGCAGGGGTCTGTGGGGGCTCCGGTCCGTGCTGGCGAGGACAGGCACCTGGGGTCCTGCTCCAAGACCTTTCGGGCGAGGCTGACCGTCCCGTGGTGGGCCGGGAGGAGTACCTGCAGCGGCAGGAAGCGGTGCGTCGCCGGATGGCCCAGCAGGGGCTGGATGCCCTGTTGGTGGTGGGCGGCCCCTTTTACGCCCGGCCCGGGGACGTGGCCTACCTCTGCGGCCACTTCCCTCCGTTCCCCACGGCGGAAGGGGAGGGAGAGGTCCGGGGTACGGGGTACGCGGCGCTGCTGGTAGGGGCCGGAGACACCGTCCTGGTGGTGGACACTCCCCACTACCGGGCCGACCTGGTGGTGGCCTCGGAGGTCCGGGTGGCCCGGGACGTCTGGGGGGAAGCCGCGGCCCTGCTGCGCAGGGTTTCGGGTTCGGTGGGGTGCGCGGGGTCGGACGTGATCCCCTGGGAGGGCGTCCGTCGCCTCGAGTCCGGGGGCGTGCGCCTTACGCCCGCGGACTCCGTGGTGCGCGGCCTGCGGCGGGTCAAGAGTCCGGCCGAGGTCGCGTTGCTACGGGACGCGTGCGGGTGTGCCCGCGAGGTCCTCCTGAGCTGCGCGGCCAGCTGCCTGGCGGGTACCACGGAGCAGGAGGTGGCGGCTCTCGGGTCCTCCGCGGGCCTGCGGGCGGGGGCGGACTTCGTCCGCTACGTGCGGGTGCACTCCGGGCCCTGGAGCGCGTGGCCCACCCGCTGGCCCCCGGCCACGGACCGAGTCCTGCAGAAGGGGGACTTGGTCCTGGTGGACGCGGTGGGAGCCCGGGCCGGGTACGCCTTCGACGTGGGCCGCACGGTGCTCGTGGGGTTCGACGCGGTACCGTGGCAACGGCAGCTGGTGGAAGCTACCCAGCGGGCCCTTTCCCGCGCCCTCGACGTCATCCGGCCCGGGGTCCCGGTGGGGGAGGTAGCCCGGCGGGCGCTGGAGGTGTACGAGTCCGCCGGCCTGGGCGCACACGCTTCCCGGTTCCTCGGCCACGGCATCGGGCTGGAAACCGTGGAGCCGCCCCTTTTGCAGCCCGGAAGCTCTGAGGTGCTCCGGGAGGGGATGGTCCTGTGCGTGGAGCCCGGGGTGTACGTCCCCGGGAAGGGCGGGGCGTGCGTGGAAGAGGTGGTGGTGGTGGTGCCGGGGGGCTGCGAGGTTCTCACCGCGGGCATTCCGAGGAGGCTGTGGGAGTAGACCACCCCAAAAATCGCTGCGCGATTTTTGGGGACCCCGGTCCGTCTTCCCACGGGGGCTTTTCCCGGACAGGCTCGAGTAGGTCACGATCCCCTCAAAAATCGCCGCGCGGTTTCGGAGGACCCGGTCCGTCTTCCCGACGGCGGCTGTCCGAGGCCGGGCTCCGGGCCCCGCCCCGAGTGCCGCGTGCGGGCGCTGGTGGCAGGAAAGTTGCTCGGAGTTTCTTTGGCGCGTGGCGGAGGCCAGGAGCGTGCTGGAAGGGCCGTGGTCCAGGTGTGTTGCCCGCCCACGCCCCGGCGCTTACCTTGAGGGAAGAGGGGGAAGCCGATGGCTGAGGTGCCGGCGACCAGGGTGCTGGTGGTGGAGCCCCACCCCATCATGCAGGTGGGACTCCGGTCGGTGCTGGCGTCCGCCCCGGGGGTGGAGCTGGTGGGGGTGTGCGAGGACGGCGCCTCCGCCCTCCAGTTGTGCCGCGAGGCCCAGCCCCACCTGGTCATCCTAGAGGTGAACCTGCCGGGGATGAACGGGGTGCAGGTGTGCCAGGCCATCAAGCGCGACCACCCGCAGACGGAGGTGTTGGTGCTGACCGCGGACGACCGGGATGAGACGGTGTTCGAGGCCATCCGGGCCGGAGCCACGGGCTACATCCTCAAGGACATCACTCCGGAGAACCTGGTGCGGGCCATCCACGCCATCGTGAAGGGGCAGACCATGGTGCACCCCCGGATCGCCCGGCGGGTCCTGGACCGGCTCTCCCTCCTGGCGCAGGACGAGGAGGGGAGCCGGCTGTACGGCGACGGCCTGACGGAACGGGAGGTGGAGATTCTGGTGGAGGTGGCGAAGGGGGCCACCAACAAGGAGATCGCGAGGAAGCTGTTCATCTCCGAGAGCACGGTGAAAAGCCGGTTGCGGAACATCTTCCGCAAGATCTCCGTGCGGGACCGCGCGGAGGCGGCAGCGTACGCCATCCGCAAGGGATACATGCGCTGAGCGCGCTTCGGAACGGGTTCCGCTCCCACCACGCACGCCGAGAAACCTTTCCGCGCCAAGACGAGGCCCTCCTCCACGGGAAGGGCCGAGGACCTCCCCGGGAAAAAGGGCCGATCGGATGAACACAGGACGTCCGACCGGTCCTGTGGCGCCACCCGCTGGATCGGGAGGAACGAGTGGGAGGGGGGTGTCGGGCGAGCCGGTCGAGCCGGGGATTTCACGCGATCGGGGGCTTTTCCGCGGGTGGGCCGGTGGGGTACAAAGGCGACATCCCGCAAACAGGGGGTGCGCAATGACGACGGCTCACCGTCCGGAGCTGGCCTCCAGGGAGGGTGGTGGCAGACGGCACGAGAGCGAACGGCTGCTGGAGGCGGTGCGGGAGGCGGCGGAGAGCATGCGGTTTGGCCACATCCTCATCAAGGTGCAGGACGGGCGGGTGGTGCAGGTGGAGAAGACGGAAAAGGTCCGGTACGAGTAGGGGCGCAGTCGGCCGCCCCGGTGCGGGCGGACCGGAACATCACGGGCTGACCCGAAAAAGACGCGGGAGGCCCCCTGCAGCGCAGGGGGCCTTTCGATTTTGCCGGCCGGGGCGTGCCATGGAGCAGATCAACGTGCGTGCGGCGGACTGCCGGAGGGTGGACGAGGGAAGCCCGGGCCCGGTGGTGGTGGGAGACCACGTGCGATACGGGGACCGGCTGTGGAGGGTGGTGGGGATTTACCTGGTGTACGACCCGGCCACGGGCCAGTCCGAGGAGTACTGCGTACTGAGCAGCCTGAGCAACGGGACGCAAGGTCCAGGAAGGGAGGAATGAAGATGGGCAGGCACGGGAGAGCGTGGGGGATCTTGGTGTTGGCGGTTTCACTCCTGGTGCCCTTCGGCGCAGCCGCGCAGACGCCCGAGGAGTACACCCTGGGGCCCGGGGACGTGGTGGACGTGGTGGTCTTGGGCGAGCCAACCCTGACCGTGACCGTCACGGTCCGACCCGACGGCCGGATCAGCTACCCCATGCTGGGGGAGATGGTGGTCACTGGGCTGAAACCCGCGGAGCTGGCAGACCGGATCCGGCAGGGCCTGGCCCGTTACATCCGCCAGCCCCACGTCACCGTCTCCGTCCGCGACGCCCGCGGCCGTCCCTTCGTGTACCTGGTCGGACAAGTCGCGCGCCCCGGCGCCTACGAGATCCAGCGGGGTTGGACGGTGGTACAGGCGGTGGCCTCCGCGGGCGGCGTGACCCCCCGGGCAGACCTCCGCAAGTCGTTCCTGCTGCGCCAGAACCAGACCCTCTCCCTGGACCTCGAGCGGGTCCTCTTGCGCGGGGAGGCGCAGGAGGCCCCAGCCCTGGAGGGAGGAGACGTGGTGGTGGTACCGGAGTCCCCCTTGCGCCGCGTGTTCGTCCTGGGGATGGTGGCACGTCCAGGCGTGTACGAGATCCCAGAAGGTGCCCGGCTGCACGAGGCCATCAGCCTCGCGGGGGGTCCCGACCGCCGCGCGGCCCTGGAGGCGGTGGGCGTGATCCGGCAGGACACCCCGCAGCGGGGACGGCTGCAGACCTTCGACGTGCTCCGGTTCCTGCGGACTGCGGACCTGTCTCAGAACCCCTTGGTGCAGCCCGGCGACGTGGTGTTCGTCCCGGAGACCAGGACTCCCGACTGGGAGACGGTACTGCGGGGACTCAGCTTCATCTTCACCATCCCGTTCATCCGCTGGTAGACGCCCGAGGGCGAAAGGAGGGGGCCATGGAATTCTGGCAGTACTACAGGGTCCTGCGACGTCGGAAGTGGCTGTTCGCCGCGGTGGTGGTGGGCACCTTGGCCGCGGTGATCTACGGGTACCAGCCGCCCCCCGCGGGGTACGCGGCCACCGCTTCCGTCAAGGCCGAGAGCCCCGCAGCCGTGCTGTCCGTGCTCAACAGCCGGACGGTGCTCGCGGAGACCGCGAAGGCCTTGCGGACGACGCCCGGCGCCCTGCACCGCCGGATCGTGGTGCGGGAGGACCGCGATGGCGGCCTCGTCCGGGTCATGGCGCTGGGGGACACGCCCGAGGACGCGGAGAGAGTGGCCAACGCCTTCGTCCAAGTCGGGCTGCGGGTGTACGAGGGACTGATCCGTGAGGGTGCCACGCGCCAGCGGGAGTTCATCCAGGCACAGCTCCGGCAGGCCCAGGCGCGTCTGGACCGCGCGGAGGCCGCCCTGGCCCGTTTCCGCACGCGCAGCGGTGCTGCCCTCAGCCCCACCGTGGCCGCAGCCCTCGACCGCACCCTCGCCCTGGAAGCCGCCCGGGACGCTGCCCTAGCAGAGCGGGCAGATGTGGAGGCGCGCCTGGCTGCCACCGACGCCCTTCTCAGCCGGGAGCAGCGGACCCGCTCGGAGCGGGTCGTGCGGGAGAACCCCGCGGCGCAGAGGATCGAGAGCGAGCTGGTGGGATTGCAGATCGCGCTGAACGCGGAGCTGGCGGTCCACACGGAGGAGCACCCGAACGTCATCGCCCTGCGCACCCGGATTGCGCAGCTGGAGCAGATGCTGGCCGGGGAGCTGCGGCGGGTACTCACCTCCGAGACCGTGGGTGCGAACCCCATCTACGACCGACTGCTCGGGAGCCGCGTGGACTTGCTGGTGCAGCGGGCTTCGGTGAACGCCCGCATCCAGGGGATCCAGGCGAGCCTGCAGACCATGCGCTCGCGGCTCCCGGCGCTGTCCCGCAACGAGACGGAGCTCGCCCGCCTGACGCGGGAGGTGGCCTCGGCGGAGCGCATGGTGGGTTCCCTGCAGGATCAGTTGGGTGCCGCGCAGGCGAAGGTACAGGAGGTCCTCGCCACCGCGAGCCCGCGGATCCTCGACACGGCCACGGCCTCGGGTGCGGCCGTGCCCTCGGACCGCACCATGCGCCTGGGCATCGGACTGCTGTTGGGCTTCGCGCTGGGGATCGGGGTCGCGTTCTTCGCGGACTACGTGGACACCACGGTTCGGACCACCCGGGACGCGGAGCGGGCGGTGGGGATCCCTGCACTCGGCACCATCCCCGCCCACAACCCGCCGGTGGTGGACGCGTACGCGTCCTTGCGGAACAACCTGCTCAGCGCCGCGGGTGAGGTGAAGAGCCTCCTGCTGACCGGCGTCCGGCCTGGGAGCGGGACCTCCACGGTGGCGCGGAACCTGGCAGCCGCGTACGCTCGGGCGGGCGTGCCCACCGTCCTGGTGGACGCCAACTTCCGACACCCGAGCCTGCCCGTGGACAACTGGGAGGGTCGTGTGAGGCTGGGCGACCTGCTGTCCGACAAGGGAGACCCGCTGGCCGCCCTGGAGGAGACGGACGTGCCCGGTTTGTTCGTGGTGCGGGCGGGGAGCGCGCCGGAGGACCCGTCCGGCCGGCTGCACGCGACGCTGCCGAAGCTACTGGCCGCGTGGACGCAGCAGGCGAGGATGGTGGTCCTGGACGGGCCTGCAGCGCTTCCTTTCCCTGAAGCCCTTGCGATGGCGCCGCACGCGGACGGGACGCTGTTGGTGGTGGGCGCGGGGCAGGCCGTCGGAGCCGACGGCCAGCGGGTACGGGACCAGCTCGTCCGGGCCCGGGCACGGCTGTTGGGGCTGGTGGTGAACCGTGTGTCCAGCCCGGACGACGAGACGTACGCGCTGTACGCGCGGTACGTGACACGACCCAGGCTGGCCACCCAGGTGGCCGGGGCGACCGCGGCGCTCGCGCTGCTGCTCGTGGTCGGCCTGGCCGTGGGCTGGTATGTGGACGCGCCGTGGTGGCACTGGGCCCGCAGCGTGTTCGGTTCCTTGATCCCGGCAGTGCGGACCTAGACGCCCTTGAGCTGAGGTGAGGCGGATGTACGAGCTCGTACAGCCACGGTTGGGCGCCGCGGCACGGCTCGCGGCCATGATCGAGGCCCGCACGGCGCGAGTGGGCATCCTGGGGCTCGGATACGTGGGGCTGCCCATGGCGGTGGAGTTCGCGCGCGCGGGTTTCCCGGTAACCGGATTCGAGGTGGACCCGGAGCGTGCGGCCGCGGTGAACGCCGGACGGTCCCACGTGTCGGACGTCCCGGAGGCCGCCCTTCGCCCGTTGGTGGAGACAGGACGGCTGGAGGCCACGGTGCACGAGGGGCGCATGCGGGAGTGCGACGTGCTCATCATCTGTGTCCCGACCCCCCTCACGCCCACCAAACAGCCGGACCTGTCCTACGTCCACCAGGCCGTGGACAGCATCCGGAAGTCGCTTCGGTCCGGCCAGCTGGTGATCCTCGAGAGCACCACCTACCCCGGCACGACGGAGGAGGTGGTGCTGCCCCGGCTGCGCGATGCGGGGCTCGTGGTGGGAGAGGACGTGTTCGTGGCGTTCGCGCCGGAGCGGCTGGACCCCGGCAACCCTTCCCACTTCCGGGAGATCCCCAAGGTGGTGGGTGGACACACGCCCACGTGCACGCGCCTGGCGTGCCAGCTGTACGAGCACATCGTGGACCGCACGGTACCCGTCTCGAGCCCGACGGTGGCGGAGATGGTGAAGTGCTACGAGAACGTGTTCCGGAACGTGAACATCGCCCTGGTGAACGAGCTGATGCTCCTGTGCGACCGCATGGAGCTGGACGTGTGGGAGATCATCGAGGCGGCGTCCACGAAGCCCTACGGGTTCATGCCCTTCTACCCCGGGCCAGGGGTGGGCGGCCACTGCATCCCTGTGGACCCCTACTACCTGGCCGCGAAGGCGCGGGAGTACGACTTCCACGTGAAGTTCATCGAAGTGGCGGCGCAGGTAAACGACAGCATGCCGTACTACACGTGCTCGAAGGTGGTGGCTGCACTCGGCCGCCACGGAAAGAGCATCCACGGCGCCCGCGTCCTGGTCCTGGGCGCCACCTACAAGCCGGACGTGCCGGACGTACGGGAGTCGCCGGCCCTGAAGGTGATCTCCCTGCTGCGGAAGCGGGGAGCGGAGGTCAGCTACCACGACCCCTACGTGCGGGAGGTGACCCTACCCAACCCGGGGACCTGCCTGCAGTCCGTGGAGCTCACGGACGAGGCACTGCGGTCCGCGGACTGCGTGGTCATCGGCACCAACCACCGTTGCTACGACTACCCGTGGATCGTCCGGTGCGCGCGGCTGGTGGTGGATACCCGGAACGCACTCCGGGACGCGCGTGGCGGAAACGTGGTGACCCTGTAGGAGGTCGCGATGACGGTAGGGACGGCCGCGGCGAATGGCCGGCTAACGATTCAAGGATCGGGCGGTCTGCGCGTCGCGTTCGTGGTGTGCCTTGCCGCCTGTGCCTCCGCCGCAGGCCTCGCGTACCTGGGAGGTGGACTCCACGCGGCCCTGCCCATCGGTGCGGTCGGGGTGGCGGTCTTGGTAGGCGCAGTCCTGGTCGAGTACCGGTTGGGGGTGTGTCTCCTCCCCCTCGCCATCCTCCTTTCTCCGGAATTCGGTGCCGGACTGGTCCGGGTGCGCCTAGAAGACGTTCTGCTGCCTCTGGTCTTGTTGGGTTGGTTCGTGCGGACGGTGGGCTCCCGGGAGGGCTGGGCACGAACCCCACTGAACGGCCTCATCCTGGTGCTGCTCCTGTCGGGCTTTGCGTCGACCTCGCTCGGCATCTTCCGCGGCACCATCCCGCAGCCGCCTTTGGGATTCTTCTTCCTCTTCAAGCGCGTCCAGTACCTGCTGTTGTTCTTCCTCGCCCTTCAGGCAGCCAGGGATCGGGAGTGGGGGCGGTGGATGGTAGGGGCGTTGCTGGTCGGCTTCGCGGTGACCGCCGCCGTGGGGCTGTACCAAAGGCTGGCCTTCGGGCCCGAGTTCATCGTGTCCGGGGTCCGGCCGGGCGAGCGGGCGACGTTCGCGGCGGTGCTGGTCTTGCTGATCAGCGTGTGCGTGGGGATGGCGGTGGTGCTGCGGGTGTGGTGGCACCGACTGGCCCTGCTCGCGGTCGGCCTGGTGGCGGCGGTTCCCCTCCTGTATACGTACTCGCGCGGCGCGTACGTGGGGATGCTGGCCGCGCTGGCCTTCCTCGGCCTCCGGCGGAGCCGGGTGCTCCTGGTCGGGGTCGCCCTCCTGGTGATCTTCGCCTCGGCCGTCCTGCCCGAAGAGGTCCACGAGCGGGCGTCCACGATCGCGGTCGTGTTCGGCGCGCCCGAGCGGACCACGCAGTCTTGGGCAGCCCGGGTGGGAGCGTGGCACGTGGTGCTGAGCCAGGTCCTCTCCCAACCGCTGGTGGGCTACGGCATGGGGGCCCTTCCGTTAGGGTGGATCGACAACGAACTGATCAAGGAGCTCTACTACGGCGGCGTGGTTGGGCTCGTGCTGTACGCGCTGGTCTTAGTCGGTCTGTGGCGCATGGGGGCTTCCGTCGCCCATCGCGGAGGGGAGGTTTGGGTCCGGGCCTTTGCGTCGGGGTTCCTGGCGGGGTTCGTGGGTTCGATGGTTCAGAGCATCACGGCGACGAACCTGACGGCCATCCGGTCGGCGGGTCTGTTCTGGCTCACCGCAGGCGTGGTCGCAGGCTTCTACATCCTCTGCCAGCGGCAGGGGACCGCTGAGGGCGCCGGGTGAGCGAGCAGTCGCTGGTGGACGGGGAGGGCCGGCCGAGCCTGTTGCGCAGGATCCTGCTGGGGATGGCGGCGCTGCTCGCCGGGAATGTGGCGTCTACGCTCACGGCGATGGCGTCTTCCATGGTGCTGGCCCGACACCTGGGGGTTGCGGACTACGGCCGCTACTCCTTGGTGTTCCTGTACGCGTCGCTGTTTCAGGGTCTCGCGTCCTTTGGGCTGGACGACATTCTCACCCGCGAGCTGAGCCGCAGCCGGAGGCCGGCGGAACGCTTGTTGGGAAACGCGGTCTTGTTGCGCCTCCTGTTTTCGGTCGCAGCGATCTGCCTGTGCGTGGTGGCAACCCACTGGGGCGAGCAGGACCGTGCGGTGGCCTGGGCGGCAGTCCTCGCGGTACTTCCCCTGCTTCTGTCGGCCCTGTACGTGCCCTTGTGGTCCGTACTGGCGGCGCGCATGGAGTACCCGTTGCGAGAGGCCATTGTGGTGGGGTCTCGGGTGGCGGAGCTGGCGCTCGTGGTCGCGTTCGCCGCCGCCGGGGCTGGATTCCTGGCCCTGGTGGGCGTCACCGCCCTGGCCCAGACCGTCCCCCTGGGGCTGACCCTGTGGCGGATGCGCGGGCGCGTCCGGCTGGACCTCCGGTGGGATCGGCCGACGGCGCGCGACCTCTTGGTGCAGGCGGCACCGCTGGGAGTGGCTTCCGTGGTGGCCCTCGTGTACGGCCGGGTGGACGGGGTGCTCCTGGCGCGCCTCGCGGGTTACGAGGCCGTAGGCCTGTACAGCGCTGCCTACAAGTTCCTGAACCTCGCCCTGACGCTGCCGTACGTGGTGAACGCTGCTGTGTTTCCCGTGATGGCGCGCATCGAGGAGGATCGCCTGACCGTCCAGGTGGTCTTTCAACGGACTTTCGACTACCTGACGCTGCTCGCGCTTCCCCTGGCCGTGGGGACGACGGTCCTGGCTCCGTCGCTCGTGGCGCTGGTGTACGGGCGAGGATTCGAGGGGGCTGCCGAGCCACTGCGAGTGCTTCTCTGGGCCGCAGGGTTCATGTTCGCCACCCGCACCTGCCGGCAGCTCCTGGTGGCAGGGGGGGCACAGACCGCGCACCTGGCCCTGCTCGTGGGTGGGGCGGTGGCCAACATCTTGCTGAACCTGTGGTGGATCCCGGCCTGGGGCATCGTGGGCGCGGCGTGGGCCACGCTGTCTGCCGAGGCAGGGATCCTGGTGGCCAGCTACTGGACGGTGCGGACACGCCTGGGACTGGAGCTCCAGTGGGGGTTCGCGATTCGGGCCGCGGCCGCGACTGCAGGGATGGCCGTGGTGACCGCCGCCGCAGCATCTCTGGGGCCCTGGCTTTCCGTGGCCATGGGCGCGGGGGCGTACCTTGGGGCCACCGCGGTGGCCGGGCTTTGGCCGCGCGAGGCCCGGGCGCTGCTGGAATCCGTGGGCATTCGGGTAGGCGCCTCGTGAGTGGGGTGGCCGTGATCGTACCTGTGTTGAATGGGCGCAGGACGATTCCGGGCTGCCTGGAGGCACTGGCCCGCCAGTCCCTGAGACCGCGGGCGGTCTACGTCGTGGACAACGGGTCCACAGACGGCACGTACGAGTGGCTCCAGGAGCTTGCCGGGCGCGAGCCACTGGTCCGGGTGTTGCGCGAAATGCGCCGCGGACCCGCTGCTGCCCGGAACGCCGGAATCCGGGCTGCTACCGCGGAGGTGGACCCGGACTTTATCGCATTCACGGACGCAGACTGTGTGACCGAACCCTCTTGGCTGGAACGACTCTGTGGCGGGTTCGACCACAGCCGGGTCGGTGCCGTCACGGGTCGCATCCGGCCGCGAGTTCAGGACACCTGGGTGGGGCGGTACCTTGAGATCACAGCCTTCGATCCGGGAGCGCAGGAGCGACTGACATCGTCCGTGGACCTACCGGAAGGGATTGCCGGGGGTAATGCGTGCGTGCGGGTGTGCGCTCTCGAGGACGTCGGGCTGTTCGACGAGTCGTTCCTCGTGGCCCAGGACTGGGAACTTGGACTACGACTCCTCAAGGCGGGTTGGTGGATCCGCTACACGACCCGGGCTGTGGTAGATCACCTTCAGCTCGAGCGGACCGTGGGGGACCTCCTGCGGTTGGCCGCAAAGTACGGGCGTGGGAGACCGCGGGTCTTGGCACGTCACTTCTCCGGGCAGATCTGGGTTTCGATCTTTGGACGTTGGGTGCGCCTGCGTGGACCGGTGACCGCAAGTGTGGCGCTGTCGTCGCCGGAGAAGGTCGCGGCGGCACTCTGCGCGGTGGCGTTGTGGCGACCTTGGATGTTCGGCGCGGTGGTCGGTTACGCGGCGTACCTTGGTGTTCGCTTCTGGGCTGCGGCGGGTGCGCGCGCAGTCCGCGGCGTGCGGCTGTGGGAACTGCCCGCCATGGTGGCGCTCGGACTCGCGGAGGCCGCGGTTGGGAACGCGCAGGCCTTTCGGGTCGGGTTGAGAGGGAGAGTGCTGTGTCTGTGAGCGGCGAGGCGGGAGAGCGCAGAGTGCCACAGGTGGCGGTGGTGGTTCCCGTCTACAACGGACGGGCCACGCTCCCCAGGTGCTTGGAGGCACTCCGAGAGCAAACACTTCCAGCTGCCAGCGTCTACGTGGTGGACAACGGGTCGGTGGACGGGACGTGGGAGTGGCTGCAGGAGGAGCAGGTCCGGTGGGAGCGGGTACGGGTGCTGCGGGAGACACGCCGTGGCCCTGCCGCGGCCCGCAACGCCGGCATCCGGGCTGCGCTCGGTGCGGGTGTGGAGTTCGTCGCCTTCGTCGACGCGGACTGCGTGGCAGACCGCCTGTGGCTGGAACGATTGATCCGGGCCCTGGACCAGCCCAAGGTGGGTGCGGTCACCGGATGCACTCAAGGGGTCGGGAATGAGACCTTGGTGGGGCGATATACCGCGCTGGTCGCGTGGGAGGCGTCGCGTGCCGACGCGGTGGTGGATCGGGCGGACTACACCGCTGTGGGTCTAGCAGGGTGCAACGCGTGCCTGAGGGCATCCGTGCTGAGGGAAGTGGGCCTCTTCGACGAGAGGCTGTGGATCTCGGAGGACTGGGATCTCGGCCTGCGCGTGGTCGAAGCTGGCTGGGAGCTGCGGTACGCTGCCGCCGCAGTGGTCCGCCATCAATACCTTGAGCGTACGGTACGGGAGCTGGTGGGGCGGGTGGCCAAGTACGGGCCAGGTCGGCCCGCGATCCTGAGACGGCACTTCCGACGGCGGCTCTTCTTGTGGGCCGCGGGGCGCGCCGTAGCATGCCGTTCCCCCATCACAGGGAGCGTGCAGGTAACCTCTCCCGACAAGATTACGGCCTTGCTGGCGCTGGCGAGCTTCCGGTGGCCCTGGGTGTGGGCACTGCTCCTGCCTTACGGCGTGTACCTCGGAGAGAGGATCCGGAGACTGTCGCTTCGCCAGGGATCGCCGATCTCGTCTCCTTGGCAGCTCGCGGCCATGACGGGACTGAACGTGCTGGAGTCCTACGTGGCTGCAGCCTCCCTGCTCGTACACTCCGTCCCTCAAGGGGTGTTCTGTGTCTGAGAAGGGTGGAAGGGCTCAGGTGGAGGTGGTGGTCCCCGTCTACAACGGGCTGCGGACCCTACCCGCCTGCGTGGACGCGGTTCTACGCCAGACCTCCCCGCCCGAGAGGGTGTGGCTCGTGGACAACGGCTCTACGGACGGGACCTACGAGTGGCTGGTCGGCCGGGCACGCGGGGAGCCACGGCTCCGCGTGCTGCGGGAGACGCGGCGTGGCCAGGCGGCGGCGCGGAACGCAGCGCTGCAGTTTGTGGAGGCACCGGTGGCCGCGTTCACGGACGCGGACTGCGTGCCGGAGCCGACGTGGCTGGAGCGGCTACTGGAAGGCTACGGAGATGCTACCGTGGGAGCGGTCGCGGGCGCGGTGACGGGGTACGGTCCCCGGAACGTGATCGAACGATACCTTTCCGTGGCCGCGTTTCCAACACCGCAGGAACCACGGGTCGTTCACGAGTACGCGTTCCCGACCGTGGCCTTCTACACCGCCAATCTTGCCGTGCGGACCGACGTACTCCGCCGGCTCCAGGGGTTCGATGAGGCCATGCCACCCGCAGACGACCTCGACATCTGCTGCAGGATCCTGAGGGCGGGCTGGCAGATCGTCTACACGCCAACCGCCCGCGTCGGGCACATTCACCGCTCGCGGGCTTGGGCGATGCTGAAGCGCTTCTACCAGTACGGCAGTTCGCGGCCAAAGATGCTCCGCAAGCACTGTACGGGCCTGCTGTACGCGCTGGTGGGAAGACGCCAGTTCTTATGGCGCGGAGGACCCACCGGGTGCGTGAACCTGACGTCGCCCGAAAAAGTGTGTTTGGGACTGGCGAGCCTGAGCCTCTGGAGTCCTTGGTTCCTGTTGGCGCTTGTGGGGTATGGAATACGCCTGGGCAAGCGCATTGGGAAGGCAGCTCGAGCACGGGGGCTGGAGCCCCGTTCCGCTTGGGAGACGGCGGTATGGGCGGCCCTACAGGTCAGCGAGTTCGCGGCGGTGAACACGGGCAGTTTCGTGGCTTCGATTCGGCAACGAGTGATCTGCTTTTGACGCTCGGGAAGGGGGGATACGCGATGCGCGCGCTCGTGACGGGAGGGTCTGGCTTCATCGGTGGGTACGTGGTGGAGCGGTTCGCCAGACGGGGAATCGAGCCGGTCGTGTTGGACTTGGTGTGGCCGGAGGGCCTTGAGGCGACCCCCGTGTACTACCCGGGCGACGTGCGCGATGCGGAGGCGGTGGCGGCGGCCATGGAGGGGTGTAGTGTCGTGGTTCACCTGGCGGGAATCCTGGGCACGGACCTCACCGTGGACTCCCCCGTGGAAACCGTGGACAACAACCTGATCGGTACCCTGCGGGTGCTCGAGGAGGCGCGGCGTCAGCAGGTCCGGGTGGTGCTGATCAACGTGGGGAACGACTGGGACAACCCGTACACCATCAGCAAGCAGGCGGCGGTGCGGTTCGGCCTGATGTACGGGCGGGAGTTCGGCCTTCCGGTGACGGTGGTCCGGGCCATGAACGGCTACGGGCCCAGGCAGAAGGCGGACGAGACCAAGAAGCTGGTCCCGACCCTGATTTGCGCAGCCCTGCGGAGCGAGCCGCTCCCGGTATACGGAGACGGAGAGCAGGAGGTGGACCTGGTGTACGTGGAGGACGTGGCGGAGGTCCTGGTCCGGGCGGCGCTGGTCCCAGAGCCGTTTCGGGGCCAGCTGGACGCGGCCACGGGGCAGACGATCCGGGTGAACGAAGTAGCCCAGCGGATCCGCGAGCTCGTGAACCCGCGTGTACCCGTCGCCTACCTGCCCATGCGGCGCGGCGAACCCCCCCGATCCCGGACCGTGGGTGACCCCGAGGCTGTGGCTCGACACCTGGGCTACGTCCCTCAGACCTTCTTGGACGAAGGCCTCCGGCGTACCGTGGAGTGGTACCGGGTGCGCTCCAGGGCGGCTGCGCAAGTGGCGGTCTAAGTGCTGAGGAGGGTCCCGTGGTCGAGGTGTCTGTAGTCGTGCCCGCTCGGAACGAGGCGCCACGGATCCAGCCGTGCTTGCGGAGCCTACTGACCCAGGACTACGCCAGGGAGGCGTACGAGGTGATCGTGGTGGACGACGCCTCCACGGACCGGACGTCGGAGGTCGCCGCGAGCTTCGGGGTGAGGGTATTGCGGTGCCGCGGGGCGTCCTCTTCAGGCGGCGCTGTCGCCCGGAACCTGGGGGTGGCGTGTGCCCGGGGAGAGGTCGTCGCCTTCACCGACGCAGACTGCGTAGCCGAACCGGACTGGCTCCGCAAGCTGGTGGCGCCCTTCAAGGACCTGACCGTAGGGGTGTGCGGGGGAGACGTGATCGGTGTTGGGGACTCCCTTGTGGCCCGCTACCTGGAGCGGTCGGGCGCGTTCCGGTTGGAATCGCTCTGTCGGGCTCAGCCGTGGCCCATCTTCGTCACCGCGAACGTCGCCTACCGGAAGACGGTCTTTCAGGTTCTGGGAGGATTCGACCCGTCCTTGAGGGCGGCTTCAGACCTGGAGATGACTTGGCGCGTGGCCAGGGACGGGCGCTTTCGCCTCGTGTGCTGTCCCGAGGCAGTCGTGTACCACCAGCACCCGGCCACGGTGCGCGGCTTGTACGAGCAGTGGCGAGGCTACGGTGCGGGCAGAGCACGGATGGTGGCCAAACTGGGGGGCCGCGCGGCTGTGCTGAGGGAGGGGTTGCATCAGGGCGGTGTGGCGCTCAGCGCCAGTGTTGTCAGCCCGCTCCGCGTACTCCGACGCCTCGCCGCCGTCGGCCGCGGGGAAAGGGGGTACCCGGTATTCCCGTTCCTGGACGCCGTCCGGGCCGTGGCCTTCGCGACGGGATACTGGGTGGCCACCTCCGGGTGCAGCCCGGGCGGCAGTTGGCGGGAACGTGCATCCGAGGTTCATGCGGGTCCCTCCCGTGTGCCGTGGAGGGCGGGCTCGGAGGAACTCCGATGAGCGAGGTCCGGGTGTCCGTGGTGGTACCCGCGTACAACGCGGAACGTACCCTGGGTGCCTGCCTGGAGGCGTTGACCCGACAGGTCCGCCCCGCGGACGAGGTTGTGGTCGTGGACAACGGATCTACGGACGGGACTGCCGCCGTCGCGCACGCCTTCTGCGGTCGGCTGTCGGGCCTCCGGGTGGTGGTCGAGCCGAGAGCCGGTGAAGCGGCCGCGCGGAACCGTGGGCTGGTAGAGGCCAAGGGGGACGTGATCGCGTTCACGGACGCGGACTGCGTTCCCCGCGAGGACTGGCTGGACCAGGCCGTGCGGGCTTTGGGGGCGTGGCCGGAGTGTGCGGCCGTCGCGGGGGAGGTGGCGGGGTACCGACCCGGCCGTCTGGTGGAGAAGTACCTGTCCGTGGCCGCCTTCCCGACGCCGCCGGGGCCGTGTGTGGTCGACGAAGTGGGCTTCCCCCCGCCGACCTTCTACACAGCAAACTTCGTGGTGAGGCGGGCTGCGTTGGCGCGCGTGGGCCCCTTCGACGAGAGTCTCACCGTCGGCCTCGACGTGGACTTGTGCGTGCGGCTGCTGCGGGCCGGTTTCCGCATCGGATACCAGCCGGGAGCCGTGGTGGCGCACGTGCAGCGGGACTCGTTGCGCAAGATGATGCGGCGCCTGTTTCAGTACGGCACGGGCGTCCCGGCCTGGTTCCGCAAGTACGCGGAGGCGGGGGTGTGGCTCACCCTGCCGGGCCGCCGGGCGGTCCGCATCTCCTGGATGCCGTGGCGGGGCTGGGTGAACCTGTCCACGCCAGACCGCTTCGTCTTTACCCTCGGCCTGGCTACGGTGGCGGAGCCCTGGCTCGGCGTGGTGCTCCTGGCCTACCTGGGCCGGCTGGGATGGAAGCTGATGGGTGTCGCGCGCCGCCGGGAGGTCGCTCTCGCACCGTGGGAACTTCCGGTGGTGCTGCTCCTGCACGTGGTGGAGTTCGCCGTGTTCACCGCGGGGAGCATATCCGGTTCGCTGCGCCAGCGCGTCCTCTGCGTGGTGTGAGGCGGAGATGTGCGGGATCTGCGGTGTCGTAGATCTGGAGACGACCCTTGTGGCGGACGGGGCGGTGTTGCGCCGGATGAACCGGGCGCTGCACCACCGGGGGCCGGACGAGGAAGGCTATCACGAGGCGCCGCACGTGGCCCTGGCCATGTGCCGGCTGCGGGTCATCGACCCTTCCGGTGGCTCCCAGCCGATGACCAATGAAGACCGGACGGTCCGGCTTGTGTATAACGGCGAGGTGTACAACTTCCGCCAGCTGCGCGCCGAGTTGGAGGCCCGCGGCCACCGCTTCCGGACCCGTTCGGACACCGAGGTGATCGTGCACGCGTACGAGGCCTTCGGCGTGGACTGTGTGCGGAGGCTGCACGGGATGTTTGCCTTCGCCCTGTGGGACGCGGCGCGGGAGCGGCTCGTGCTCGCGCGGGACCGGCTCGGGATCAAGCCTCTGTACTACCAGCAACGGGGTGACCGCATCGCATTCGCGTCGGAGCTGAAGGCGCTCCTCCAGCTCCCGGACGTGGGGCGGCAGCTGGAGCCACAAGCCCTGGACCTGTACCTCACGTACGGGTACATTCCGAGCCCGCATACCGCGTTCCGCGGCGTCCGGAAGCTGCCGCCGGGTCACCGGTTGGTCTTGGAACGTTCCGGCCTGAGGGTGGAGCGCTACTGGGACTTCGTCCCCGCGGAGCGGGCGTCCAGGAGCCTGCGGGAGTACGCGGCGGAGCTGCGGGGACGGCTGCGGGAGGCGGTGCGTTCCCACCTGGTGAGCGACGTGCCCGTGGGGGCCTTCCTCAGCGGCGGGCTGGACAGCAGTACGGTGGTCGCCTTGATGAGCCTGGAGGGCGCTCATCCCGTGCGGACGTTCTCCATCGGCTTCCGGGAAGCTCAGTTCGACGAGCTTCCCGATGCGCGTCAGGTGGCGGAGCGGTACGGAACGCAGCACCGCGAGCTGGTGGTGGAACCCGGGGTGGCCGGGCGGCTGCCGGAGCTGTTGACCCACTTCGACGAGCCCTTCGGAGACTCGTCCGCTATCCCGACCTACCTGGTCTCGGAACTCGCGCGGCAGGACGTGACGGTGGTCCTGACGGGGGACGGCGGGGACGAGGTCTTCTGCGGCTACGAGTGGCAACGGCGGTACGAGATGCTGAAACCCCTGTACCGCCTGCCGGCCGGACTGCGCGCGCGAGCCCCTCAGTTGGCCGTCCTCGTGCCCGCGGGGCACTGGCGGCAGCGCGCCAGGGGGTTCTTAGCCGACATCAGCCTGAGCCCTTCGGAGGGGTACCTGCGTCGGATGACACTGTTCGGCGCGTCGCAGCGGCGCGAGCTGTACCACGGTGACCTCCGCAGGACCCTCGACGGTCATGACAGCCTGGACGCCCTCCGGGCGTGGCTGGACGCTCTGCCTGAAGCCGACTTCCGGAACCGCATGCTGTACGCGGACACGCACTTCTACTGCCCGGAGGACTGCCTCACGAAGGTGGACCGCATGACCATGGCTTGGTCGCTGGAGGCACGGGTCCCGCTGCTGGACCACGAAGTGGTGGAGTTCATGGCCACGGTGCCGCCGGAGTGGAAACTCCGCGGGTTCACCTCCAAGTACCTGCTTCGCAGGGCGCTCGCAGACCTCTTGCCCCCTGCCCTCCTGCGGAAGCGCAAGCAGGGGTTCAGTGTCCCCGTGGGCCCGTGGCTGCGAGGGCCCCTCTACGAGTTGGCGGCGGACCTGTTACTGGACGCGCGGGCCACAGGACGCGGCTGGTTGCGGCCGGAGGCGGTGCGCCGGCTGTTGGACGAGCACCGGGATGGCCGCGCCGACCACGGACACCGTCTGTACGCCTTGTTGGGCCTCGAGGTCTGGGCCCGGCAGTACCTGGACCGCGTGCCCGGCTTCGCAGCCCCGGTCGGGGTGTGACCGTGCGCATGCTGCTGGTCACCGAGTACTTCGCCCCCCACCCGGGCGGCACCGCTGTCTACTACTACGAGCTCACCCGCCGCATGCCCGACGTGCAGTGGACGGTGGTGGCGCGACGGCACCCCCACGCCGCCGGGTTCGACCGAAGGCAACCCTTTCGGATCGTCCGGACGCCCTTCCTCCCCATCCCGAAGGTCCGGATGGTGGTGGAGTGGCTCACGCACCTGCTGGTGGCGCTGTGGATCACCGTGCGGGACCGGGTAGACGTCCTGCACGCCGGCCAGCTCTTCCCGGTCGGCCTGGCGGTGTACGTGGTCCACCGGCTGACGGGCGTGCCCTACGTCACGTACGTACACGGGGAGGAGCTCACCACCTTGGGCCGGAGGCCGGTGGCGGGGTGGGCCATCCGGAAGGTCCTGGCCCGCGCAGGGGCCGTCTTTGTGAACAGCCGGTTCACGTGGGGACAGGTGCGAGGGTTCGGGGTCCCGGGGACCCGGATCCGCCTCGCCCGGCCCGGTGTAGACCTGGTGCGGTTCCGACCCACGGACGGTGCGTGGTTGCGGGCGCGCTACGGAGCCCGCGACAACAGGGTGTTGCTGACCGTCGGCCGGCTGATCCCGCGCAAGGGCCAGGACACCGTCATCCGCATCCTGCCTGAGGTGGCGCGTCACGTCCCTGTAGTGTACTGGGTCGCAGGCGAAGGAACTCAGGCAGAACAGCGGCGCCTGGAGGCCATCGCGGACGAACACGGCGTGCGAGACCGGGTCCGGTTTCTCGGGGCGGTGGCGGACTCGGAACTTCCGGCCCTGTACTCCGCCTGCGACGTCTTCGTCATGCTGAACCGCAGCACCCCTGAGGGCGACGTGGAGGGCTTCGGGATGGTGTTTCTGGAGGCGGGAGCCTGCGGCAAGCCCGTGGTGGCGGGAGCTTCCGGGGGTGCGGGGGAGGCAGTCCGGCATGGACAGACGGGCTTCCTCGTGCCGGAGGGAGACGACGCGGCCGCGGTGGCCGCCCTGGCGAGGTTGCTGGAAGACCCCGCTTTGCGGGAACGCATGGGCAGGCGAGGACAACAGTTCGCGGCGCGGCACGGGTGGGAACGTAGGGCCAGGCGGGTGTGGGGCGTGTGCCTACGCCTGTGCCGGGGCGGAGCTGCACCGACGCCGCTGCCCGGGAGGCCCGCGTGGCGCTCGTAGTCCCTTCGGCCGCGGACGTCCAGCTCCTGGCCCGGGAGGTGCTGGTCCGCCTGGCCGACGGCCAGGCGGATGAGGGGAACCTGCAGGACCCCCTCACAGGGCAACCTCTTCCGCCGTCCCACTACGGTGTGTCGTTGTTCGCGGGGGCCTGCGCCCTGTCCGGACACCCGGAGCTGGAGGCCGCGGGTGAACGGGCGATCCGCTACTACCTGGCTCTACCCGCCCGTGCCCGAGGTGCCCACGAGCTGAACGGCTTGGGGCTTCTCGCGGCCTACCGAAGGTGGAAAGAAACGAAGAAGGACCTTTGCCGGCGGTTGGAGGCCCTCCTCTTGCGGATGCCCTTCGCATCCCTGGGCGGGCGCGCCACCAACAACTGGCACGCCATGCGGGCGGTGTGCCTCTTACAACGGGGCCGGGCCCTCGGCCGACGAGGGGACGTGGAGGCGGCCCAGCGGTGCCTGCAGCGCGTGGTCCTGCCCCTCCAGGACGCCGCCGGCCTTTTTGTGGACTACCCCCCGGGAGGCAGGCCGGCGCGGTGTACCCCCCTGACCTACCACGCAAAGTTCTGCGCCATGCTGGCCATGTACCTGACCGACCTGCCGGATGCCGCAGCTGCGGCAGCTTTGCGGAGGGGAGCGGTGGCTCTCGCGCACCTATGTGGCCCGGACGGAGAGACCTTGTACTTCGGTCGGAGCTGCAACTCGGTGTACGGGTACGCCGCGGCCCTGTACGCCCTCCGGTGGGCCCTCAAGTTCCCCCTGCTGTACGGGGAGGAGCGAGAGTTGGTGGGACAAGCGGCCCTTCGGGTGAGGGAGTTCCTCGGGCGCTTGGTAGACCCCCAGGGTGCCGTCCGCACTTACCCGAGTCCCTTCGAGCGGGAGCGCCTGGGCTGGGACGACTACGTGCACCGCGTGGACTACGCGGCCTTCGTAGCGTTTCTGCTGGCGCAGACCCCCGCGGGTGAGGAATTCCGCCGTAAGACGCGTCCCGTCCGCTGGGAGGCCGCGGAGGCAGGCATCTGGGTGGAGGGGAAAGGGGAAGAGTTCGCGGCCTTCTCCACCAGGGGACAGTTCCACCCCGGTTCGTACCTGTTCGCGGACGCGCGCTCCAGCGGGCTGCAGGTCCTCACGTGGAAGCACCGAGGGCATACGGTGATCCCGCCGCCTCCCCACGAGATGACCGATCCCACGGACCCCCGTTGGGTCGGGTTCATGCCGGTCCTGGAAGGTTCCGGCCAGGGCTGGGCGGTCCGCCGCTACGACCGGGTGGAGGCTTTCCCTGCGGACTCCGGGGTGGCATTCGCGGGCGTGGGCGTCCCTACCACTCTGCCGAGGACTGTGGCCCACCGCGCCGCGAGGCTGGCGGAGCACCGCGCGTGGCTGGGGCTGGCGGTGCGGGCTGCACGGGGGTTGGCCCAGTGGGTGGGGGTGAAACCCCCCGGCGCGTACCGGGTCCTCACCCTTGCCAAGGGGGAAGTTCGCCGGGCGTTGGTCTGGTTGCCGGAACAAGGATGTCTGGTCTGCGTGGACCGGTTCCAAGGTCCGGCGGAGGCTGCGTGGAGCACAGTACGCCTGGCGGCCCCCTTGCTCCCCTTCGGGCAGGTGCTCCGGTTCCACCACCGCGGGGTGCGCGGGGAGGTGCGGTGCCTGGCGGGCGGAGGTTTGGCGGAGGTCAAGGAGGTGTTCACCAGCAACGGGATGGCGTACGTGGCTCGCTACCCGCTCCGGCCGGGCGTGCCCACGGTGGTGGCGGTGGTCCTGGAAAACGTGGAGACCTCGTGCACCCGAGAGGGCGGGACGGTTTCGCTCCGGATCGGTGGGCGGTCGGCCCTGGTGGACTTGGATCGCCTCAAGGTGCGGTGGTGATCAGCGTGATCATCCCCTCCGCGGGGGAGGAACGGGAGGCAAACCTGCAGGCCCTCCTGCAGGACCTGCGGGTGCAGAGCACGAGGCCGGCGGAGGTGCACGTGGTGCGTGGAGTACGCCCGAGCGGGAGGGCGCGCAACCAGGGCGCCCGCGGGGCCCGGGGGCAGGTGTTGGTGTTTTTGGACGACGACGTGCGGCTGGGTCACGAAGGCGTGCTGGAGGCCATGGTGCGCTGCCTCCAGACCGTACCCAAGGTCGGGATGGTGGGGGCGGCCCAGCTGCTGCCTCCCCACGCGGGCTGGTTCCAGAGGGCCGCGGCGCGCCAGGTCCCCCGCAGCACCTCTCCGGTGGTGCGGGTCCCCACAAACAGCGACATGGTGGTGACCGCGTGCTGCGCGGTCTGGCGGGACCTGTTCTGGGAGTTGGGAGGGTTCCACGAGGAGGTGCCGAGAGGTGTAGACCCGGAGTTCCGCCACCGCCTCAGAAAGGCCGGGTGGCGGACCGTGGTGGCACCGGAGGCGTGGTTCTACCACCCCATGCCCGAAGGGCTCCTCGCCCTTTGCCGGACTTTCTTCCGCAACGGCCGGGAGAGCGCCTGGGCTGTGCGCAGGTTCCCCGAGCTCGCCCTCGAGAACCCCGACGGGCACGTGGCGGAGTTCGAGCCCCGGCGCAGTCAAGCGTACCGGGCGGCCCGCCACCTGCTGCGCCTCGTTGAGGGGGTCTTGACCCTGCGCTGGATCGGCGTGGCGGCGCGGCTGTCGTACCTCGCGGGGTACGCCAGCGGGTACGTCTCTTCAGGGGGTCGGAAGGGATGACCGCGGTGGGCTTCTCTTGGATGCTCGGCCGTTCCTTTTGGGACGAGCTGGCCTTGTTGCAGCAGACGGAGCGCTCGCGGGAGGAACTGGCCAAGCTGCGCCGAGAGCGGCTCGCCTCCGTCCTTCGGGCGGCGGGCTGGCGTGAGGGAGATGGGGACCCGGAGGAGGCGCTCAAGATCTTTGAGCCCGCCGACCGGCGTCGCTTGAGGCCGGGTTTGGCCTGGCGGCGCCTTACCAGCGGTTCGTCGGGGCAGGCGGTGGAGGTGTCAGTCGGGCGGGCGACGTACGCCCGGGTGCTGGCGGGCTTCTGGCGCGGCATGGCCTGGTGGGGCGTGCGGCCGGGCGAGTCCGGCTTGGCCCTACTCGGGGCAGGCGGGTCGCCAGTACGCCGTCGGTTGCTGCGCGCGAAGGACCGAACCCTCGGCGTGCACAGGGTCCTGGTAGAGGATGACGAAGCGTGGGTCACCGAGGCCCGGGAGTCGCTCCGCAGGCGTGCGTACGCCTACGTGTACGGCTATCCCTCGGCCCTCTACGAGTTCGCGCTGACAGGCTCCAGACCGCACAGGCCGCCGCGCGTGGTCGTGACCACAGGGGAGCCGCTGTTTGGCTTCCAGCGGAGGGCGATCGAGGAAGCCTTCGGATCACGAGTGGCCGAGGAGTTCGGGTGCACCGAGCTCGGGACGGTGGCCTTCGAGTGTCCCGCGGGCTCCCTGCACGTGACGGTCGAGCAGGTGTGGCTGGAGCAAGCGGATCTCCGGACCCTCGGCACTTCCCTCCTCCCGCGGCCGGTGCCGGTGGTCCGGTACCGGCTGGACGAGCCCGTAGCCGAGGAGGTGGGCCCCTGTCCCTGCGGGCTCGCGCTTCCCCGGGCTGTCCTCCTGCGGCGCCGGGCGGACGCGTGGCAGCGCTTCGAGGAGGCGGCCTGGCAGGCGGCGACGCGCGTAGGCCTGCCGACAAGGTTCACCGTGGACCTGCACGGACAGGCGGTGCGGGTCCCCGCGGGAACTCCGGCAGCGCAAACCCGACTGCTCGCCACCGCGTTAGGTCCTGGGGCAGGCGTGGAACAGACGGACCACCTGCCCCGCAGGGCGGCGGGCAAGTTCTCGTACCTGGAAGGAGCGAGGGAGTGAGCAAGGTCCTGCTGATCACCAACGACTTCCCACCCATACCCGGCGGCTGTGCCCGGTACTACGAGCGGCTGTGCGCACAGGCACCGCCGGACTCCCTTGAGGTGCTCGCGCCCGACCTGCCGGGCGCCGGCGAAGTGGATGTGCGACTCCCCGTCCCCGTACACCGGCGCCGCGTCCCCACGAGCCCTCGCGCCTTGGCGCGCTGCCTGCAGTGCCTCCTGCTCGCGTGGCACGCGGGGCGTCTGTTGCGCCGAGGCCGCTTCGTGGCCGTGCACCTCGGGCACCTGTACCAGCTCCCGGTGGGCGTGCTGCTGCGGCGGCTCTTCGGAGTGCGATACGCCGTCTACCTGCACGGTGGGGAGGTCCCCGGGTTGCTCCGCCGGGGACCTGTCCGTCGGCTGTTCCGGCGGTGGCTCCGCGGTGCTGCGGCGGTGGCGGTGAACAGCGAGTACACCCGCAGCCACTTCCTCGGGTTGGAATTCGAACTGCCCACCACGGTGGTCCTGCCTCCCACGGTGGACCCGGATCGGTTCCGGCCGCCTGAAGGTACGCGGGACAGGGTGCGGTCGGAGCTGGGACTGGACAGCCAATTCCTGGCCCTCAGCGTCGGGCGCCTGGTCCCTCGGAAGGCGCACGACTTACTTCTGCGCGCGGTGGCGCACCTCCGCCGCCAGGGGGTGCCCGTGGCGGCGGTGGTGGTGGGCGAAGGGCCGCAGCGGCCTGCCCTCGAAGCCCTGGCCCGCGAGCTCGGGATCGAGGACGCGGTGCGCTTCGTCGGGTTCGTGCCGGATGAGGCCCTGCCCCAGTACTACGCTGTTGCGGACGCCTTCGTGTTGCCCAGCCGCCAGTTGCCGCAGCGGGACGGGGTGGAGGGTTTCGGCATCGTGTTCCGGGAAGCGGGAGCAGCAGGGCTGCCGGTGGTGGGCGCTTCCACCGGAGGGATCCCCGAGGCGGTGGAGCACGGGCGCACGGGGCTCCTGGTCCCCCAAGACGACGTCGAAGGGCTCGCCCAGGCGCTCCAAAGCCTCGCCTGTGATCCAGAGAGAGCCCGCCGGCTTGGCGAGGAGGGCAAGCGGCGCGCCTCGCAGGGTGCCCAAGAGCAGGTCTTGCGCCTGTGGCACGCGTGTGGGTGGGCTCCGCCGATGCGGAAGGCCCCCCGGGTGCTGCACGTCATCACCCGCCTGGTCGTCGGGGGGGCGCAGGAGAACACCCTGCTGACGGTGCGTGGACTGCAGTCACTCGGATACGAGGTGGAGCTGGCGGTAGGGCCGGAGACGGGTCCGGAGGGCTCCCTGGCAGTCCCCGAGGGCACCGTCGTCCACTGGATCCCGAGTTTGGTCCGCGAGATCCGCCCGCTGGCCGATGCGCGGGCGCTGTGGGCCCTGTACCGGATCATGCGCCGCGGCTACGATGTGGTACACACCCACACCTCCAAGGCCGGGGTTCTGGGCCGGATCGCCGCACGGTGGGCGTCCGTCCCTCTGGTGGTGCACACCCCTCACGGCCACGTGTACCACGGCTACGGCGGGAGGCTCCGGAGCCGGCTCTTCGTGTGGGTCGAACGCCTGCTGGCGGGGTGGACGGACGCGCTGGTGGCGCTGACCGAGTCCGAGAGGCAAGACCACCTGAGAGAGGGCGTAGGTCGCCCCGAGCGGTGGCATGTGATCCCGAGCGGGGTGGAGATCGAACGGTACCAGCGATCAAGCTGCCTCCGCCGGCGGGACGTCGGGCTTCCGGAGGATGCCTTCGTCGTGGGGTGCGTGGCGCGGCTGGTGCCCGTGAAGGGGATCGAAGACGCCATCGAGGCCACCGCGCGGCTCACCGACCTCAGTCCTCCGGTGCACCTCGTCCTGGTGGGAGACGGGCCGCAGCGGCCCGCGTTGGGACGGCGAGTGGAGGAGCGCGGGCTCGGGAGCCGTGTTCACTTCCTCGGACTGCGGAGGGACGTGCCGGACCTGCTGCCGCTCTTTGACCTGGTCGTGTTGCCGTCACGGAACGAAGGGATGGGCCGCGCCCTCGTGGAGGCTCAGGCAGCCGGGGTGCCCGTGGTTGCTACCAGGGTGGGTGGGATCCCCGACCTCGTCGCGCACGGAGAGACTGGCGTCCTCGTGCCACCGGCGGACCCTGCAGCGCTCGCGACGGCGATTCGGTCTCTGGCGGAGGACGGGGGCACCTGGGCTCGGATGAAGGCTGCGGCCCGGGTGCGTGTGGCCAGAGACCTCAGTGCGGAAGCCATGGTGAGGGCTCTGGACACCTTGTACCGGCAGGCCGCGGGGCGACAACGCCCGCGGGAGAGGCGTGGCGGGCGCAGACCACCTCCGGGGGAGCCGCAAGAATCCGCGATCAACGCACCGCGTACACGCGAGCCGCGCGAGGCGGGAGGGTCACCGCGATCCGCCCTCCGGTCAGGGACAGGCTCTGGCCGGTGACGAGGTCCGTGGCGGTGCTGCCCGACACGGGGATGGAGACGGAGAGGGAGCTCTCCTCGGGGTTGACCGCGATCACAAAGGTCGTGCCGTCTACCGCTTTGCGAACCGCATACACGCCCACGTAGCGGTCGAACTGCAGTTGGAAACGAGGCGTGGCGTCGGTGATCTGCGTGAAGTTCGCGGGGTCGGCGACAACGGAGTACAAGGGCCCCATGAGCAGGCGAAAGGCGTCAAGGGTGTCGGCCCACGCACGGTCGATGGCCGGTCGGAGCTGTTCGAGGTTCTGGAAGAGCTGCTGACGCTCTTGCTCGGTGCTGTAGATGACCTGATTGGCCCCCCACAGGACGTCGAAAGCTCTGTAGTTGAGGGCGGCCAGCAACAGGAAGGCGCGGAGAATCTCCTCCCGGGAGGGGATGAGAGGGCGGCCACCGTTGATGTACGTGGCGAACTCGCTCACCACGGTCACCGACCCCGCCTTGACGAAGCGGGCCCCCCGCGCCCGGATGCGGTCTGCGTACTGGGACTCGTTCACGATGTGGAGGACCTGGGTGTACGGAGCGAACTCCGAAATGGTGAACTCGGGCATGGGGTACTCCATCACCGCGTAAGGGTTGGTGGTTTCGGACGGATAGCCTGCCTGATACATGACCAGGTCTCCCACCACGTGGTTGGGGTCGATGCTCTTGACCCGGTTCTTGGTGGTCGTCCAGTCCGAGTAACTGCTGGTCATTCCGTGGAACTCGCTGTGGAGGAACCACACGAGCATGGAGGGGTCGCGGGCGATGCGCGCGACCCGGTCCGGGTTGAACACCTCCTGGCTGCCCTGGAGGTCGTACGCGTTGGCGGTGGCCCACAGGGACCACGTGCTCCAGAAGTTGGACGGAGGCTCCCGGACCCAGAGGGTGTTGAACCCAGCGGCCTTGGCCTCCCTCAACCGCTGCTCGTACTCCGCGGTGCTTCTGAGCCATCCCGACCCCGCCCAGCCCGCAAACTTGTTGAGGCTGGCTACGACCACACTCTGCCCGTTCACGAGCAACCCGCCGAAGTCGGCCACGCGGGTGTGCTGGACGGGTACGACGCGCGTCTGGATCGGTACTGGGCCGAGCAGCGCGTTTCCTCCGGCACCGCAGGAAGCGACGGTCGCGGTCAGGGCGAGGAGGGAGACGACGGTCGCGAGCGAGCGGGGGGTTGCCATCGCACGACACCTCCGCGTCTAGAGCGTGATGTTGGGCCTTTCCTCCGGCGGTGCGAGGACCGCCGGCCCCGTCCGCCCCCCCCTCGGCGGTCCCGCGAATCATACCAGGTCCCGTGCCATATGGCAAACGTACTTTCGTTCGCCCTTCCGGGTACCTGGTCCTGGCTATGTGGACAACGTACGAGTACCCGTTCGGGCCACGCGGCGGGCCGCGTCGAGCGCGCGGGTATGCTCCTTCGCGGGCTTTGCGTCGTGAGGGGGCGGCAGATACGCTGGCGTCGGTAGGCTGACCCGAAAAGGAGACGGGAGGCCGCGCGTGTGCGCGGCCTCCCTTTCGTTACGGACACTGGAGGAGGACGGGGTTTGATCGTCGCGATCCACCAACCTCACTACCTGCCGTGGCTGCGGTACATGGCCAAGCTGGCGCTCGCCGACACGTTCGTGCTGCTGGACGACGTGCAGTACACGAAGAACGGCTGGCAGAACCGCAACCGCATCAAAACCGCGAATGGCTGGAGCTACCTCACGGTACCGGTGCACGCGCATGTCACCGACCGGATCGTGGACGTGCGCGTGGCGGACGACCGCTGGCGGCCGCAGCACTGGAAGTCGCTCCAGGCCGCGTACGGGCGGGCGCCGTACTTCCAGGAGCACTCGGCGTTCTTCGAGGGCTTTTACGCGTCGCCTTGGGAACGGTTGGTGGACCTGAACGTAGCTAGCCTCGAGTACTTGCGCTCCGCGCTGGGTCTGCGTGCCCCGCTGGTCCGGGCTTCGTCCCTGGGCGTCTCGGGGGAGGGGAGCGAGCGGCTCGTCCGGCTCTGCAAAGAGCTGGGTGCTACCGTGTACCTGTCCGGTGCGTACGCGGCCACCAACCACTTGGACGCGGTGGCGTTCCGCGGCTCCGGGGTGGAGCTGGCCGTGGTGGAGTGGGCGTGCCCGACGTACCGCCAGTGCCACCCCAAGGTGGGGTTCCTGCCAGACCTGTCGGTGGTGGACCTCCTGTTCAACGAGGGGGAAGCAGCTCGGCAGGTCCTCCTTCGTGGTGTGAGGACACTCGACCCCATCTCGGTGGGAGGAGGGATCACGTGAGCGAACGCAAGGCGTGCGTCACGGGAGGCGCAGGGTTCATCGGGGCATTCCTGTCTCGAAGGCTGTGGTCCGAGGGCTGGCACGTGACAGTGCTGGACTGCTGCGGACAGGAGGACCTGGGGCTGATCGCGGACCTGCTGGGCCACCCGAGGTTCCGCTTCCTTCGAGGGGACGCCACCATGCGCCACGACGTCGAAGACGCCGCCTCGGAGGCGGAGGTGATCTTCCACTTGGCGTCGGTGGTCGGGGTGGGGACGACCATCGGGGACCCGATCCGAACCATCCGCAACAACATCGACAGCATGTTCCACGTCCTGGAGGTGGCTCGGCGGCGGAACAGCAAGGTGGTCTTCAGCTCTTCCGCGGACGTGTACGGCGTCCTCGACAAGGTCCCCCTGGAAGAGGACGACGACAACCTGTACGCGGGCCCCCACGTGCGCCGGTGGGTGTACGCGCGGGTGAAGTCTCTGGAGGAACAGCTGTGCTTCGAGTACTGGCGCCGATACAGCCTTCCCACGGTGGTGGTGCGGTACTTTAACTCCTACGGCTACGGGATGGACTACTACTTCCCCCGCCGGGTGATCCCGCTGTTCGTGCGGAACATCCTGGAGGGCCGACCCCTGGAAGTGGTCGGGGACGGAAACCAGACGCGGTCGTTCTGTTACATCGACGACATGGTGCACGGCACCATGCTGGCAAGCGAAGTTCCGGAGGCGGTGGGAGAGGTCTTCAACATCGGGAACGACGAGGAGATCACCATCCTCGGGCTCGCGAGGAAGATGCTGGCCATCGCGGAGGAGCTCGGGATGGCCCAGGGCCTCGGTTGGCACCACGTCACCACCGGTGCGGTGTACGGGGAGGAGTTCGAGGACATCCACCGCCGCGTGCCGGGGCTGGCGAAATCGCGGCGTGTCCTGGGCTATCAACCGAGGGTCCCGCTGGACGAGGGACTCCGACGGACGCTGCGGGCGTACCGGGACCACGGAGTGCCGCAGGCGGTGGGGGTGGCCGGGTGAGCTTCTGGGGCGAGCAGCGCGTGCTGGTGGTCATGCCGCACGCGGACGACGAGACCTTCGGGTGTGGCGGGACCATGGCCCGCGTGAAGGCGGAGGGCGGGGAGGTGTTCGTGGTCGTGGCCGCTGTCGGAGACCTGCGCCACTACGACCCCGAGCACCCCACGGTGACCGGCGACCAGCGCGCTCGGGAGTTCCGGGACGCCATGGAGACCCTGGGGGTGGACGACTTCGAGGTCCTGTTCAATGACCCGCAGCGGCACATGCGTCTGGACACGTTGCCGCGGCTCGACCTGGTCCGGCTGCTCGAGTCCGAAGGCCGTCTGAGCATCGACCGGGTGCGCCCGACCGTGCTGATCCTGCCCGCCGTCTCCTACAACCAGGACCACGAGGCGCTGTTCAAGGCGGGGTTCGCGGCCTGCCGGCCACACCTGCCCTCCGTGAAGCCGTTCGTGCGTGTGGTGCTGGCGGCGGACGCGCCGCAGCTGGCGTGGAACCACACCCCCTTCCACCCCAACTTCTACGTGGACATCACGGGGTACCTGGACCGTAAGCTCCGGGCCCACGCCTGCCACCGGTCACAGCTCCGTCCGCCGCCGCACCACGCCAGCCTCGAGCACATCGAGCGCCTCGCCCGGGTACGCGGCGCGGAGGTCGCGGTGGAGGCCGCGGAGGCCTTCTACTGCTACCGCTATGTCGCCTGAGGGGAAGGGCGGAGGGCCTGGGCAGGCCACGGTTTGCGTGCTGGACTGCACCGTGCGGGACGGCGGGTTCGCCAACGGGTGGTGTTTCTCGGCGGACTTCGTGCGCGAGCTCTACGAGGCGCTGGACCGGGCAGGTGTGGACTACGTGGAGGTCGGGTTCGCCAACGCCCGGGAGCGGTGGCACCTCACAGATCCCCAGCCGTGGCAGTGGGTGACGGAAGAGTTGCTCCGGGGCGTGCTGCCCGAGCGGCGTCGGACCCGGGTCGCGGTGATGGTGGACACCTGGGGTGTGCCGGACGGCGCACCGCGGCCGCGGAGCCGCGCCTCGCCGGACCTGGTGCGGGTCGCCTGCCGGCTGGACGCTCTCGAGGCGGCGGTGGGGTTGGTGGTCCGGTTCCACGAGGCCGGGTACGAGACGAGCCTGAACCTGCTGGCCGTCTCGGAGATTCCGCCCGGTGATCTCTCTGCCGCGCTGGCGCGGGTGGCACGAAGCCCCGCGGACGTGGTCTACGTGGTGGACTCGTACGGCCACCTGGACCCGCAAGCGGTGCGGGCTGTGGTGGGGCGTTTCCGAGAGACACTCCCGGGCAAGGCGGTGGGGTTTCACGGACACAACAACCGGCAGCTCGCCCTCGCCAACACCCTCGTCGCCATCGAGTGCGGTGCCACCCTTGTGGACGCGAGCCTGCTGGGGATGGGGCGCGGCGCGGGCAACTGCCCGCTGGAGCTCCTGGTGGGGCTGCGCGACCCTTCCCACCGGACCCTGGTGCCCCTCCTGCGGTTCCTGGCGTTGCACGAGGCCGAGCTTCCGCCGCGGTCCCGGTGGGGCTACAGCCTTCCCCTGATGTTGACGGGGCTCTTAAACCGCCACCCGCGCGAGGCCACCGAGGAGCTGGTGCGTGAGTTCGTAGGCCCCCCGGTGGCCCGGGAGAGCCTGGCATGAGGGAGCCACGGATCCGGCACTCCCGACCTACGCTCGGGCCGCTCGAACAACAGGCGGCGAGCCGCGTGCTGGCTTCCAGCCAGCTGGCCGCCGACGAAGAAGTGCGGTCCTTCGAGGCCGAGGTCGCAGGCTTACTGGGTCTGGCCGGCGGGGTAGCGACGAGCTCCGGGACGGCGGCGCTCCACGCGGCCCTCCTCGCCTTGGGTGTAGGGCCCGGGGACGAGGTGTTGGTGCCCACCTACGTGTGCAGCGCGGTCCTGTGCGCGGTGCAGGCCACCGGGGCGCGGGCGGTGCCCGTGGACGTCCTGGCGGACGGGAACGTGGACCCCGACCTGGCGCGGCGCGCGGTCACCCGCCGCAGCCGGGCGCTGGTGGTGACCCACGCCTTCGGGAGCCCCGCGGACGTGGACGCCCTGCTCGGACTGGGCGTGCCCTTGGTCGAGGACGTCGCGCAGGCTCTAGGGGCGCGTTACCGCGGCCGACCGGCGGGCTCCTTCGGCCACGTCACCGTGTGCTCGTTCTACGCGACGAAAGTGATCACGTCCGGCGGGGAGGGAGGGATGGTCCTGGCACAGGACCGCTCCCTGCTCGCACGCGTGCGCAGGCTGT
>Ga0197143_1000422_pt1 | contig 47766 bp, 43 predicted proteins | sample GBS70_MetaG_FD_148603 | JGI IMG/M metagenome (GOLD analysis project Ga0197143, IMG submission 148603) | Sediment microbial communities from Great Boiling Springs, Gerlach, Nevada, United States - GBS 70_MetaG | ecosystem: Environmental > Aquatic > Thermal springs > Hot (42-90C) > Sediment... | reverse complement strand
TATCAACTACAGAGAAGGTATCTAAAGAGGTAACAATAATAGGTATCTCTTTGCTTTTAGCTATATTTACTATATTTTCGTCTGCATGTAAACCACCGGTTAAAATGAGACATTTAGTTGATGTTTCCATAGCTAAAATCTGAATATCTGTTCTGTGAACTCCTGTAATTACAGCTTTATTAGGAACTTTCAAAAAATATGATAATGCTTGTCCAGGATCCATTGCTCCTATAAGATAATTTTCTACAAATTCATCAAGTTTATCTTCTACACATACAATTCCACCATTTACAATTTCTAATAACCTTCTTACTGTAACAGATTCCAAAAATTTGTCCTTTTTAAATACTCCAAAAACTTTTACTCCTTTATTTATAAGGTAGGGAACCACAGTTTCCTTTAAATAAAAATACTGTTCAGGAGGAACTTTGTTTAAAACTGCTCCTAAAAAATTATCGGGAGCAAGGTCCTTTATTCCTAAAATATCATCAATTGAAGTTTCTCCTTCCCAAGTTTGAATTACAAGGGTTTTTGCTTTTATTTTTTTTATGATGCTTAAAGAATCAATTCCTAAGCTGTACCCTTCAAAATAGGTATCTCCACTAATTATAAATAGTATGTCTTTATCTTTTTGACTATTAATAATCTCAAAAATTTTTTTATCTATTTTTAAATCCTCTCCTTCAAAAAGTTTATACTGAACCTGATATGTCCATACAAAGGGAGAAGAATATTCCACAGGTTCTTGAGATTCTAACATAGAATGAATAAAATAAGCCTCTTCATCTATAATTTGGTTGTCTTTTTTATAAGGAAATTTACCTATTAGCTTCATATAAGAAACTTTGTAGCCCCTTTCTTTTAAATTTAAAGCCAGTCCCAACGCTATTAAATTTTTTCCTGTAAATGGTTTGTTAGAAACTAAAAATACAGACAACATTTTAATTTCCCCCTTATAGTTTTATATTCTTCCTATTATCATTCTTGCATCAAGGGCAATTCCTCCTTGATGCTTTACCACATAGGGATTTATATCAATTTCTTTTATTATAGGAAAATCTGTAACCAGTTGAGAAAGTCTTAAAATTTTATCAACTATATTTTCTTTATCGTAAGGTGGTTCTCCTCTTACACCTTCTAATAATTTAGACCCTTTTATTTCTTCTACCATTTCATAAGCTTCTTCTCTTGTAAGAGGAGCTATTCTAAAAGATACATCTTTTAAAATCTCTACATATATTCCTCCTAATCCAAACATAAGCATATGTCCAAATGTGGTATCATAACTAACCCCTAAAATAACTTCTTTACCACCTGTTATCATTTCATAAACCATTACTCCCTTTATATAAGCATTGGGCATAAATCTTCTAACATTTATAGTAATATCAATAAATGCATTATAAACTTCTTCTGCATTTCTAAGATTTAATTTAACACCACCCACATCTGTTTTATGTAAAATATTTGGGGAAGAAACCTTTAAAACTACAGGATAACCTATTTTCTCTGCGATTTCTACAGCCTCTTCAGGAGTTTTAGCTAAAGCTTTTTTAGGAAAATTAAATCCATAAAGAGATAAGATTTCTCCCGCATTTTCTTCTCCAACTGAGCTTACACCTGCATTCTCAAGAATTTCTAAAATTAGTCTTACCCTTTCTTTATTTTCTAATGGTATTTCAATTTTTGGAATTTCTGGTTCTTTCTTGCTTTTAATTATACTAAAATCAATTAACTTTCTGTAAGATGTAATAGCAGTTAAGGGATCTAAATAGCAGGGAATTTGTTGAGTTTTCAGAATTTTTATTGCAGATTTAATTTTTTTGCCACCTATAAAGCAAGCAAATACTGGTTTCTCTGTAATCTGATTTATTTTTACAATTTCTTTAGCTACGTTTTCTGCGTCAGTTACAGCTTGAGGAGTGAGAATTACACATATCCCATCCGAGTGTTCATCTTTTATTGCCTGTTCAAGAACTATTTTATATCTTTCTGAGGTAGCATCTCCTATGATATCTACAGGATTATATAAAGAGCAAGTCGCAGGGAGTTTATCTACTATAGCTTCAATTGATTCTTTACTCATGGGATCAAGCTTTATCCCAAGCTTATCAGCTGTATCTGCAGCAATTATTCCTGGTCCACCTGCATTGGTTATTACAAGTAGTCTATCCCCTTTAGGAAATTTATTTAGTTTAAATATCTCTGCTGTTTCAAATAATTCTTGTATGGTATTTACTCTTATGATACCAGCTTTCTTAAAAGCTTCAGAGAAAGCTCTGTCAAACCCAGCAAGAGCTCCGGTATGAGATGAAGCTGCTCTTGCTCCTGCTTCAGTTATTCCTGCTTTAATAATTATCACTGGTTTAATTTTAGAAACTTTTTTAGCAACTTCTAAGAACCTTTCCCCATCTTTAATATCTTCAATATATCCCAGAATAACATCAGTTTCTGGATCTTCTCCAAAATATTCCAAAAAATCAGTTTCATTAAGATCAGCTTTATTCCCAAGACTTACAAATTTACCAAAACCAAAATTATTTTCTATAGCCCAATCAATAAGAGCAACTCCCAAAGCACCTGATTGAGAAAAAAATGAAACCCTTCCAAAAGGAGGCAAATCTGAAGCAAAAGTAGCATTCATTTTATTAAGTGTGTTTATTACTCCCAAACAATTAGGACCTACCGTTCGAATTCCATATTTTTTCACAAGCTCTATAATTTCTTGTTCAAGCTTTATACCCTCACCTCCAATTTCTCTAAAACCTGCTGTAATAATAACTAAACCTTTAACTCCAGCGGATGCACAATCTCTTATAACTGAAGGAACTCCTTTTGCAGGAATTACTACTATACCTAAGTCTACTTTTTCAGGAATATCCTTTACCGAGGGATAACACTTTATTCCAAGAATTTCTTCTCTTTTCGGATTTACAGGATAAACTTTCCCCTCAAATCCTTGTTTAACTAAATTCCTAAAAACTACATGTCCTATTTTCTTTTCATCTTCTGAAGCTCCAATTACGGCAATAGAAAGAGGTTTAAAAATAAAATCAAGCATATTGAACCATAATTTTAAAAAAAATTTTCAATTTTTCAAATTTTAAGATCTCAAATTCCCTATTCTAAATTAAATGCTATAATAGTAATTTAAATCTTAAAAGTCTGAGGTTTAGTATATGAAAGATTTTAAAAAATTATATTTTGCTATAATTATTATCCTGCTTTTAAGTTTAAGCAGTTGTAGCAAAACTGAGACACATTATTTACCTTATGAAACCGCAAAAAATATAAATTCTATTCTTGTTTTACCTTTTGAAATTTGCTCAGAAAATGGTGAAAGTTTCTTTTATTGTCCAGTAAGAAGGGTAATTTCTGGTTATGTGGAACCTTCCGCAAGAGAAACCTTAGACAAATTATTAAAAAAGATTTTATCCAATTATTCATCTTATTATAATTTTGTCTTTCTTTCTCAGAATGAATTTGAAAATATTATCTCCCAAATACTTGAAGAAACTAAAAATCCAGCAGAAATTGTTAAAAAACTTTGTAAAAAAACTAATACCCAAGTAGTTTTATATGGTAGAATTTATAGATTTATAGAAAGAAAAGGAAGTTCCTTTTCTATAGTAGAACCAGCAAGTGTAGCTTTTGCTCTGGTTCTCTATGATGGAGAAACAGGAAAAATTTTATGGATGGAAGAATTTGATGAAACACAAAAACCACTAAGTGAGAATGTTCTAAATATAAAATTATACGGTAGACTTAAATGGCTTTCAGCTGAAGAACTCGCTGAAAGAGGTTTAATAAAGATATTTAAAACCTTTCCTGTAAAATAGTTAAAAGTGCTTATCATCCCCGCTATAGATTTAAGAAAACATAAGGTGGTAAGACTATTTCAAGGGAAATATGATCAGGTTAAAGTTTATGGGGAAGATCCCAAAAAATATGCCCTTTTTTTTGAAAGGCAAGGAGCTAAAAGAATTCATATTGTTGATCTTGACGGAGCAAAAGAAGGAAAACCTATTCATAAAGATTTAGTAATAGAAGTAGCAAAAATTCTAAGCATTCCTGTTCAAGTAGGAGGAGGTATAAGGGATGAGGATACTATTCATTTTTACTTACAAAATGGAATTTCCCAAGTAATTCTCGGAACAAAGGCTACTTCATCTTTTAATTGGTTAAAAGAAATTACAGAAAAATATCCTTACAAAATAATAGTTAGTGTAGATGTGAAAGGTAATAAAGTTGCAGTTTCAGGCTGGCTTAAGGTTTCTGAGATTGATTATTTAGAATTTTTAAAAACCCTTAATGATCTTAAACTTTTTGCTATCATTCTTACTCTAATAGAAAGAGATGGGACACAAAAGGGAGTAGAGCTTGAAAGATTAGAAAAAGCTCTTAATGTCTCAACACATCCGCTTATAATAGCAGGAGGAGTTTCAACTATAGAAGATATTAAAAATCTTAAAAATTTAGAAAGAAAGGGACTTTTAGGAGCAATTATAGGTAGAGCCCTTTATGAAGGATCTTTAGATCTTAAATCCGCTCTAAAGATTGCTGATGAATCTTGAGTCTCTTAAAAAAAGATTTGCAGAAATTTTTTATAAAGAAAAAATAACCACTACTTACATAAAAGATATAAAAGATAAAAGACTTCATCTTGTTTTACCCTCTGGAAAAGAAGAACTCATAAATTGCTCCTCCCTTATTTGTTTTGATGAAAAAACTATCCCTCTAAATGATTTAAATCAAATTATAACTCTCGCAAAAGAAAAAAACGAAAAAAGAGAAAAAATAAAAGATACATTTAATTTAGAAGAAATTTGGGAAATTCTGGTAGAAGAAACAGAAAATATTCCTATCAAAGATGCAGTAGAATTACTTCTGGGAAGAACTCCTACAGAAGATGAAATAGCAGGATTTGTTAGAAAAGCTCTGGAAGATAGAATCTATTTTAGATTAAAAGAACCAAATATATTACAGATAGTCCCTAAGGAAGAAGTAGAAAGATTAATTCTTCAAAGAAAAAAAGAATTAGAAAAACTGAAAAAATTAAGTGAGGGAGAAGAATTTATAAAAGCCTTTCAGTTAAAAAATATAGAGCACTATCCACAAGAAGTTAAAAATTTCTGGATATCTGCTTTAAAAGAATATGTGCTTTGGGAAACTCAAACTCCTTCGGGTAAATTAGCTTATGAAGTCTTAAAACGCTTAAATATAGCTGAACCTTACAGAGTTTTTAATCTTCTTGTATCTGCAAAAATTTTTGAGGAAGATGAAAATTTAGAACTTATAAAAACTCGTTATCCAACTTCTTTTTCAGAGAAGGAATTAAAAGAAGCTGAATTAATAGTTAAAATTGAGATTCCAAAAGAAGAAAGAGAAGACCTTACCCATCTTTACACAGTTACTGTTGATGCAGAAGATACTCAAGACTTTGATGATGCCTTAAGCTTTGAAGAAAAAGAAGATAAATACATTATTTATATACACATTGCAGAAGTTGCTGACTTTTTAAAACCAGGTTCTGCCTTATGGGATGGAGCATTAGAAAGAGCTTGTACTCTTTATCTTCCTGATGCAATTTATCCTATGCTACCTTTTTCTCTTTCTCACGAAAAATTTAGCCTTAAAAAAGGAGAGCTTAAGACGAGTCTAACTTTTAAAATTTCTATAGATAAATCTTACAATCTTCTTTCCTTTGAACCCTTTTTATCTCTTATAGAAGTAAAAGAAAGACTAACCTATGAAAAGGTGGATGAGCTTTTAACAAAAGATCCCTTTTGGCAAAAAATTTATGAAATTTTTATGCATTTTAAGAAAAAAAGAGAAGAAAAGGAATTTTATGCAGTCTTTTTACCTGAAATTCAGGTTAGAGTAAGACCAGATGGGAAAATCGTTGTAAAAAAAGTAGAAATGACTCCTTCAAGGCTTCTAATTGCTGAAGCAATGATATTAGTAAATACTTTAGCTGCTGAATTTTTATATCAAAATCAAATCCCTGCTATTTATCGTTCTCAGCCAAAACCTTTAGAAATAATAGAAAATAGAGAAGAGAATCTTTATTTAAAACTTTTACAATTAAAATATTTAGCAAAATCGGAATTACATCTTTCACCAGCCTATCACTTTGGACTTGGTTTAGAATACTATACTACTTTAACCTCTCCTATAAGAAGGTTTTTAGATATTTTAATACAGTATCAGCTTAAAACCTTTTTATTAAAAAAGTCACCTTTACCAGAGGAGGTTATCATTAAAATGCTTCCAGAATTAAACGAAAATCTGCAAAGAGCTACTCAAATTCAAAATAAGAGAATAAAGTATTTTATTCTAAAATACCTTAAAATTTATATGCAAGACAGGCCTTTAAGAGGTTTAGTGTTAGAGGTACAAAATAAGAAAGCAAAGGTATATTTAATTGATTATAATATAGTAGGAGAAATTATAGGATTAAAAGGATTTTTAAATCCTGGCGATGAAATTACGGTAAAGATTGAGAAGGTCCACCCTCACCTTGAAATCCTTCGTTTAAAAACTGCTTAGAGCTTTCTTTATCAACTACCCACATATTTTTCTCAAGTTTCTTAGCAGAATACATTGCTTTATCTGCCCTATTTATGAGATCTGAAATAGATTCTTCTAAACTCTCCCTTTCAATTAATTGAGCTATTCCTATAGATAAGGTAACAGGACTAAACTCTTTTTCTTCCCAAGCTTTGCAAATTCTTTCTGCTATTAAAGACGCATTTCCCCAAAAGGTATAAGGCAAAATAATTACAAATTCATCTCCTCCATATCTACAAACTTTGTCTATTTTATCTCTCACATTTTTCCATAAAATTTCTCCAAAGCTCTTTAAAAGTTTGTCTCCTTCTTGATGCCCAAAAGTATCGTTATACCACTTAAAATTATCAAGATCTATCATAATCAAACTTAAAGGGTATTTTTGTCTTAAAGCTTTATAGATTTCCTCTTTTATTGTCTCATCAAAATATCTTCTGTTATAAACTTGGGTAAGTGGATCTTCTACTATAAATTTTTGAAGTTTTATGTCTAAGTAATGCTCTTTTAATAATTTAAAGAGTCTTGCCTTAAACTCATTCAAAGTAAAGGGTTTTAATATTACTTCATCTGCCCCTGTTTCAAAATAATCACCTAAATCCTCTTCTTCAAAATAATCCAAAACAACGAATATTTTAATATATGAACGTATATTCCTGAGTTTTTCTATAAAAACTGGAAAATCTTTATTTTTTTCAGAAAGAGAAAAAATTACTATTTGATAAAGTGAATCATGTAAAATTACCTCCACTACTTCTTCAAAATTATTTACAAACTTTACCTCTAAACCTATGCTTCTAAAAAATTCTTCCAAAAGAATTTTTGTTTTTTCATCCACTTTACTAATTATAATTTTTAGCTTTTCTTTAAGTTCTTTTTCAATTAAATCAATCCAGTTAATATATTCCATTTTCTTTTCTCTTAAGATAATCTTTTAAAATTTTAGCATGATCAAATGCTAAATCATCCCAAGGTATTTCTTCTATTTTAAAAAGTTTTGCCAATTTTGCATCATCCTTGGCTTTAAGTTCTCCTTTCCCCTTAGCCACAAATACAGTGGTTATAGTATGAAACCTCGGATCTCTTTTAGGATCTGAATAACATCCTAAAAGGTAAAGAAGTTCTATGTCTAAATTGGTTTCTTCTTTAGCTTCTCTGACAGCTGCGGATTCTAAAGTTTCTCCATAGTCTACAAATCCACCCGGTATAGCCCAACCAAAAGGGGGATTTTTTCTGTAAATTAATACTATTTTATCTTCTACTTCTATAATTATATCTACTGTAGGAAAAGGATTTTTTTGAGGTTTAAAATATTCAGGATGATATTTAGAAGTAATTTCTATCATTTGCTGATGAATTTTTCCGTTAGAAGCAACTATAGTATTTAAAAAAGGATGGTAGGGATTACCAAAGTAATCAGTAACTTCTCCTCCTGCTTCTTTAACTAATAAAACCCCTGCTGAGGTATCCCAAGATTTTAAATATGGTTCCCAAAAACCTTCATATCTTCCGCAAGCAACATAAGCAAGATCAAGAGCAGCAGAACCAAATCTCCTCACCCCTTGACACCTTTTCATAAACTCTTTAAAAAGGGGGATAAAAAGATCTGGAAAATCTAAAATTTTAGATACAGGAAAACCTGTACAAAGGAGGGAATCTATAAGTTTCTCTTTTTGAGAAACTTTAATAGGCTTTTCATTAAGATAAGCTCCTTCTCCTTTTATAGCATAAAAAAATTCATCTATTATTGGATTATAAACTATGCCTAAAAGGGGTTCTTTTTCTTTTAAAAGGGCAACAGAAATAGCAAACCATGGAAGATGATGAGCAAAATTGGTAGTTCCATCTAAAGGATCAACCATCCAACAAAAGGATCCCTCAATTTTTTCTTTTTCTGAAAAACTTTCTTCTCCAATTACTGGAATATTTGGAGTAAGCTCCTTTAAACCTTTCTTAAGAATTTCCTCAGATTTAATATCTGCAGTGGTTACAAGGTCAATTTTACCTTTATGATGGATCTGACAAGTAGAATAATACATCTCTTTTAATAAACTACCAGCTGATTTTACTAATTCTTTAACTTTTTCAAAAAGCTTATCTATTTCCATAAATGTCTTTTAAAATATTTCAAAAATATATTTTACAACTTCTAATTTATCCGAAAAATATATATAATAAAGTTTAAAACTCAACTTTATGTTTAGGAGGGTAAAATGTCAAAAAAAGTTTCTGAAATTATGAATACTAAACTGGAAATCATTTCTTCTAATGATTCAGTTTATTCTGCTATAGAAAAAATGATTGATAGAAGAATAAGGTCACTCCTTGTTTTACCAAAAGATGAAAAAGATGACTACGGAGTAGTTACAGTAAGAAACATAATTTTTAAAGTACTTACTAAAAAATTAGACCCTCACAAAGTAAAAATAGGGGAAATTGCTTCAAAACCTATTATTGCTGTCTCTAAGGATACTTCTATAGATGAAATCTATGAGCTTATGGAAAAAAACAATATTGCAAGAGTATTTATAAAAGAGGGAGATAAAATTATAGGAGTGGTTTCTTTTTTTGACATAATGGCTCACATCCTTATAGAAAGAGCTAAAACTTAAAAATGGAGTTTTTTTATGTTGGAAAAACTAATTGGTGGGGAAAAGTTAGAGAAAAGAGCCCTTGAGTATATACAAAACTATCTCAAAATTTTTATCTCTGCTCAGGAATGCTTAAAAACACTTTTACTTACTGAAGATTTAGAAAGAAGTTACTGTATTGAAAATCTGGAAAGAGAAGCTGATTCTGTAAGAAGAGAAATTATCTCTACTATTTATAAAGGAGCTTTTTTACCTTATATAAGACCTAATCTTTGCACATTTATTGAGATAACTGAAAAAGCCTTTGATTTTTTAAAAACTTGTGCTTTTGAGTTTAGATATATCAATAAAGAATTTTATAAAGATATCAAAGACGATGTAGTAAGAATTGCCAGTATTAACGTTGAAATGGCTGAAATTTTATATAAAGCTTTTCAGTCTCTTTTAAAAAAAGACAATTTAAGAGAGAAAAACTTAGCCATTAGGATCTGTGAAAAAAAGATTGATGAATTAAAACTTAATCTAACAGAAAAGATCCGTCAAAAAGAAATTACTAATTTTTGGGAAGGGAAAAATGTTTCTGATTTTACAGAGGCTTTAGCGAAAATTAGTGACATAATAGAGGATGCAAGTGATTATCTTTATATTCTTGACATCAGTCTTAAATAAATTCTATCATGACAGAACTTGTTCTTTTAGCTAGTTTTCTTATTGCCTTTGCTATAGGGTCAAATGATGCAAGTAATGCTTTGAGTATTTCTATAGGTGCTGGAGTTATAAAATTAAAAAGAGCAATTTTTCTTTTTGGAATCCTTGTGTTTCTTGGAATTTGGCTAAATGGAAATCGCGTGATGGAGACAGTTGGTAAAAATTTAATAGAAATTCATTCAAAAACACTTGGTTTTTCTCTTCTTATTTCTGCTATATTAATAATTCTTTCTAACTGGAAAAAACTTCCTCTTTCTACTCATCAAATTATAATAGGAAGTCTTATTGGAAATGCTTTTGCAGAAGGCTCTACTATTAACTTCATTTCTTTACTTAAAATTCTCTTATCTTGGATTATCTCTCCTATAACTGCTCTTTTTATGTCTTTTTTCCTTTATAGAATTGTTGAAAAAATCTTTTTAAAAGTAGCCCTTTTTAAGATAGAAAGGTTTTTAAAAATTTTTTTACTTATTAGTGCCTCTCTTATTTCTTACAATACTGGAGCTAATGAGGTGGCAACAGTTCTCGGACCCCTTATTTATTCTGGAGTTTACATAAACTTTTTTTTAATTTTTTCTGTTTCTTCTTTTTTAGTTTTTTTAGGAGCTTATCTTTTAAGCTATAGAGTTATTGAAACAGTAGGTAAAGGGATTGTACCCCTTGATCCTCTTTCAGGTTTTGTAGCTCAAATAAGTGCAGGAATTACTCTTTTTTCTTTTACCCTCTTAGGTATGCCTATTTCTACTACTTACTGTATGATAGGAGCTATTACTGGAGTAGGAATGACAAAGGATTTAAGAACTGTTAAACTTGAACTTATTAAAAAAATAATTTTAAGTTGGGGGCTTTCTCTTTCCCTTGCTCTTTTTCTTTCTTTGATAATTACTAAAATTGTATTAAAAATTTTATAAAATTTTATAAAAAGGAGGAATCTGCCATGAATGAAAATAAAAAAATAGGAATTATTGGTGGAGGACAAATGGCTGAAGCTCTTATAAAAGGTTTTCTTAAAAAGAAATTATTTAGTGCTGAAAACATTCTTGTTTCTGAACCTGTTGAAGAAAGAAGAAAGTACCTTGAAAAATCTTATAAAATAACTACTACTAAATCAAATGTAGAAGTAGTTAAAAAAATTGAGATCATTCTTTTAGCAGTTAAACCTCAAGTTATGAAAAAAGTTTTAGAAGAAATAAGTCCCCATATAAACCCTGAAAAACATTTGATTCTTACTATAGCAGCAGGGATCCCTATAAACTTTTATGAGAAATTACTTCCTCCTCAAACAAAAGTAATAAGAATTATGCCAAATACATGTGCCTTAGTTCATCAAGCTATAAGTGGCATCTCTAAAGGCAGTTTTGCAACTGATGAAGATTTAAAAGTAGCAGAAAACATTTTTTCTGCTATAGGTGAAACTATATTGGTAGAAGAAAACCTTATGGATGCAATAACTTCTCTTTCTGGAAGTGGACCTGCCTATGTAGCACTCTTTATAGAAGCCCTTATTGATGGAGGAGTAAGAGCTGGGCTTCCAAGACATGTAGCAGAAAAACTTGCTTTACAAACAGTTCTTGGAACAGTAAAACTTATGCTTGAAACGGGAAAAAATCCCTATGAAGTAAAAAGCATGGTTACCTCTCCTGCAGGAACAACAATTACTGCTATGCAAGAATTTTACGAAAAAGGACTTCCTGGAATAATAATCTCTGGAATTTATAAAGCCTACCTAAGAGCTAAAGAACTTAGCAAAGTGTGAAATTTAACTCTAAAGTCTTTTATTTTTTGATTTGTTCTTCCAAAATAAACTCTGTTACTAAGCAAAACTACAATAAAATCTTTCCCCAAATCTATAAAAAATGAGCATCCTGTAAAACCAAGATGACCAACTGTCTTATCAGAAAAAGCACCACCTGTTGCTGAATAACCATTGTGACTTTGCAACATAAATCCAAGAGAGAAAGTAAAATCTTTTTCTCTAAAGTCTAAAAATTCTTTAACTAAGTTGTGAGAGAGCTCCTTAACCTCACCCTTATATGCTTTAAGTAAGGTTTCAAGAATATCTAAAACTCCGTAAATGTTCCCAAAAAGTCCTGCAACTCCTGAAACCCCTTGAAGAGCTCTTGTATTTTCATCTTCTACAACTCCTCGCAAGATCTTCCCGGTTATAGGACAGACCGAGGTAGGAACAACTCTTTCTTGAGAAAATCCTTTTTTTAAAGGATTAAAACTTAAAAAAGCCTTTTTATTAAAAGGAATAATACTTTTTGCCTCTTCAAAAAGGGTAGAAAAAGGTTTCCCATAAACCTTTTCAAGCAAATAAGTTAAAAGATAATAACCAAGATCTGAATAAACACATCTTTCACCAGATTTATATTCAAGAGGTAGCTGATTAATTTTTTGAATATATTTTTCTAAGTTATTCTCTTTGTGTTCTTTTACTTCTCTATAAAGAGGATACCAAGAAGGAAGCCCTGAGGTATGATTTAAAAACCTAAAAACAGGAATTTTTGCTAATGAAGGGTTAAGCTCTATGTATTCACCTATAGGTTTAAAAAGCTCAATTTTAGAATTTTTTGATAATAAATAAATGAAAGTATAGGCAAGTGCAAGGGGTTTAGTTAGTGAAGCAAGATCAAAAAGATCGTCATCTTCAAGAGGTTCTAAAAAAGGAAATAAAGACTTATAACCTCTTCCTACTATATATCTTGAACCAGAAACAAAAATTCCAGCTATAGCACAAGGAAAAACTTCATTTTTAATACCTTCTTCAAGAAGAGAGAATATCAAAGATTGAACTTTATAGAAAGCCATGTTCTTTAAGGAATTCTAAAGTAAGAGCTTTTTTTGAAGACTCAAGACTTTCAAGATAGGGAGAAAGCCATTTATAAACCATCTTGGCTATCATATCTATTTCTATATTTACCAAATCTCCTGGTTTTTTTAAGCATAGGGTGGTAACTTTAAGAGTATGAGGAATCAGCATAAATTCTAAAAGGTTATTTTTAAAATCATTAATAGTTAAACTAACTCCGTCTATAGCAATGGAGCCTTTTTTAACAAGATAAGGGGTAAACTCAGGAGGTATTTCTATGAGAAGTTTCCAAAAATCTTCTATAGGAGTTATGGAGACAATTTTCCCTATTCCATCTATATGACCAGAAACTAAGTGCCCTCCTAAACGGTCTCCAAGTTTAAGAGCTCTTTCTAAATTAACAAAATCTCCGGAATTTTTATAGCGAAAGGTAGTTTTGTTTAAAGTTTCAGGAGAGATGTGAGCTTTAAAGGTAGAACCCTTTATTTCTGTAATAGTTAAGCATATTCCGTCAACAGAGATACTATCACCTATATCTGTATCTTTTAGAGAAAAAGAGGCAGAGATTTCAGTAAGAAGTCCTCCTCTATAAGGCTGTAAAGAAATTATCTTTCCTATTCCCTCAACAAGTCCTGTAAACATATTTTATTATGTTCCCTCTTCCCAAGAACTTAAGTATTTTTTTTGCTCAGGAGTTAAAGTATCTATTTTTACTCCCATAGCTATTAGTTTAAGTCTTGCTACTTCTTTGTCAATTTCTTCTGGAACTGGATAAACTTTTTTTTCAAGTCTATCTTTATTTTTAACAATATATTCAACGCAAAGAGCTTGATTAGCAAAACTCATATCCATGACTCCAGAAGGATGTCCTTCTGCTCCTGCTAAATTAACGAGTCTTCCTTGAGAAAGAAGATAAATCCTTTTCCCATTTATAAGGGTATATTCTTCAACCTCTTTTCTTATTTCTCTTACCTTTGTGGATATGCTTTTTAAATCTTCAAGATTTATTTCCACATCAAAATGTCCTGAATTGGCAATTATTGCTCCATCTTTCATTTTTAGAAAATGTTCTTTTCTGATAACTGATTTATTTCCTGTTACTGTGCAGAAAAAGTCTCCAATTTCAGAAGCGGAATCCATAGGCATAACCAGATACCCTTCCATTACAGCTTCCAATGCTTTTAGTGGATCAACTTCTACAATTATTACTTTTGCTCCCATTCCTCTTGCTCTCATAGCAAGCCCTTTCCCACACCATCCAAAACCAGCAATCACAAAATAAGAACCTGCAAGAAGTCTATTAGTAGTTCTTAAGATACCATCAATAGTTGACTGCCCCGTGCCATAACGATTATCAAAAAGGTGCTTAGTTAAGGCATCATTTACTGCAATAATAGGGTATTTAAGAATTCCCTCTTTTGCCATAGCTTTAAGTCTTATAACTCCTGTTGTTGTTTCTTCAGTTCCTCCCCAAACTTTATCAAGTTTTTCGGGTCTTTCTCTGTGAAGGGTAGTTACTAAATCTGCTCCATCATCTATAGTAATATGGGGTTCTTTATCAAGAACTGCTTTTATGTGAAAATAATATGTTTCTTTATCTTCTCCTCTTATAGCAAAAACAGGAATTTCAAAATATTTTACCAATGCTGCAGCTACTTCATCTTTTGTAGAAAGGGGATTAGATGCACAAAGATAAACTTCTGCTCCTCCTTCTTTTAATGTTCTTGCAAGATTTGCTGTCTCTGTAGTAATATGAAGACAACCCCCTATCTTTACTCCTTTTAAGGGTTTTTCTTGGTTAAACCGAGCTCTTATTTGTCTTAAAACAGGCATATCCATTTCAGCCCACTCTATGAGCTTAAGTCCTTCATCTGCTAAAGAAAGATCTTTTACATGATAATCCATTCTTATCCTCCTATTTGTCAAACCCTGCTAATTCTTTTATTTTCTCAACCATATCAAGTTTCTCCCAAGTAAATTCAGGCTCATTTCTTCCAAAATGTCCGTAACAAGCTGTTTTTCTATAGATGGGTCTTCTAAGATTTAAATATTCAATCATATGTTTTGGTTTGAAACAGAAAAGTTTGTTTATTATATCTAATATCTTTTCAACTGGGATAGTTTCTGTTCCATAAGTATTAACATTTATAGCTAAAGGCTCTGGAACCCCTATAGCATAAGCTACCTGAACCTCAAGTTCTCTTGCAACTCCTGCAGCAACAAGATTTTTAGCTACATATCTTGCATAATAAGAAGGAGTTCTATCAACTTTTGTTGGATCTTTACCAGAAAAAGCTCCTCCTCCGTGATGTCCTCTTCCTCCGTAGGTGTCAACTATTATTTTTCTTCCTGTCATCCCACAATCAGCAAGAGGACCTCCTATAACAAATCTTCCTGTAGTATTTATAAGTATTCTTGTATCAGGTTTTAGGTGCTCAGGAGCAATTACTTTTTTAACTACTTCTTCAATTATAGCCTCTATAAGTTCTTCTCGTTCAACAGTAGGATCGTGCTGAGCAGCAATAACTACGGTATGAATATCTACAGGTCTTCTGTCTTCATACCTTACAGTAACTTGAGTTTTTCCATCAGGTCTTAAAAAAGGCAAAATCCCTTTTTTTCTTACCTCTGCAAGTCTCATGGCAAGTTTATGAGCATACCAAATAGGCATAGGCATAAAATCTGGAGTCTCGTCACAAGCATATCCAAACATAAGCCCCTGATCTCCTGCTCCTATCTCTCCATCTCTATCTATTCCTATAGCTATGTCAGGACTTTGTCTATCTATACTAATAAGAACTGCACAGGTTTGATAATCAAAACCAAGATCTGAATGATTATATCCTATTTCTTTCACCACTCCCCTTGCAACTTTAGCATAATCAACAGTAGCTTTGGTCGTAATCTCTCCTGCAATAAGAATCATTCCTGTATTAACTAAAGTTTCGCAAGCAACTCTCGCATAAGGATCCTTTTCTAAAATCGCATCTAATATAGCATCTGATATCTGGTCTGCTACTTTATCTGGATGTCCTTCTACAACAGACTCAGAAGTAAAAAGGAAATTTTTGGTAAGCATTTTTCCCCCCGATTTGTTTTTTTGACAAGAAACTTAAAATTTTTAATTGGAAATTTACTATATATTTAAAATAAAGCAACAAGATAAGACCTATTCTCAAAGGTAGAAAATTTAATAAATGGTGATAATTTTATTAATTTGAAAAAAATTAATTTGGGAAAGCTTATGAAGGGAAGACATATAAGAAATCTTTTTCTTGACTATTTTGTTAAACTGGGTCATGAATTAGTCCCAAGCTCATCTCTTATCCCTCATGATGATCCAACCCTTCTTTTTACCAATGCTGGAATGGTTCAATTTAAAAAGGTTTTCTTAGGAGAAGAGACAAGACCTTATAAAAGGGCTGTTTCTTGCCAAAAATGTATGCGTGCAGGTGGAAAGCATAACGACTTAGAAAATGTAGGGTACACTGCAAGACATCACACCTTTTTTGAAATGCTTGGCAACTTTTCTTTTGGAGATTATTTTAAGGAAAGCTCAATAGTCTATGCTTGGGAATTTATTTCAAAAGTTTTAAATCTACCTAAGAAAAAACTTTATGTAACTGTTTATGAAAAGGATGATGAAGCAGTTTATCTTTGGAAAAAGATTGCTGGTTTTTCTGAAGAAAAAATTGTAAGATTAGGGGAAAAAGATAACTTTTGGGCAATGGGAGACACTGGTCCTTGTGGACCCTGTTCAGAAATAGTCTATGATCAAGGAAAAGAATTTGGATGTAAAAAACCTAATTGTGCTCCTGGATGTGATTGTGATAGATTCTTAGAAGTGTGGAATCTTGTTTTTATGCAGTATGAAAGAGACGAAAAAGGAAATCTTAAACCTTTACCTAAGGGTTGTATAGATACAGGAATGGGACTTGAAAGAATTACAGCAGTTATACAAGGTGTTTCTTCTAATTATGAGACAGATCTTTTTGCAGGAATTATTTCAAAAATTGAAGAACTCTCAGGAAGATCTTTTAAAGAAAATAAAGATATTGAAGTTGCTTTTAGAGTAATAGCTGACCATATAAGAGCAAGTGTTTTTCTCCTTTCAGAAGGAATTATGCCCTCAAATGAAGGAAGAGGATATGTGTTAAGAAGAATTATAAGAAGAGCAGAAAGATTTGGTAAACTTCTTGATTTAAAAGAGCCTTTTCTTTATAAGCTTGTTGACCCAGTAATTCAAGAATTTGGAGACATTTATCCAGAACTTTTAAAAAATGAAAATATAACCAAAAAGATTCTCAAGATAGAAGAAGAAAGGTTCTTAGAAACCTTAACCCTTGGGCTTGAAATACTTGAAAAAGAAATAGAAAACCTTCAAAAGGAAAATAAAAAAATTATTCCTGGCGAGGTTTTGTTTAAACTTTATGATACTTATGGGTTCCCTTATGATCTTGTAAGAGACCAAGTATTACCTTTGGGATTTTCCTTAGATTTAGCTACCTTTGAAAACTTAAGAGAAAAAGCCAGAGAAGAAAGTAGAAAAACTTGGAAAGGTGCTTTAGAAAGAGCACCTCAATTTATAAAAGATTTAGTTAAAGAAGATTTACAAACTTTATTTGTAGGATATGAAACTCTGGAAACAAAAGCAAAGGTTGTAGAAATTAAAAAAGAAGATGATTTTTACTGTCTTGTCACCAATTTAACCCCCTTTTATCCTGAAGGCGGTGGACAAGTTTATGATGTAGGAAAAGTTATTGGACCTAAAGGTAAAGCTAAAGTATTAGAAACAGGAAAAGTTTACGAAGTTATCTATCATAAAATTAAAATTACTGAAGGCACAATTGAAAAGGATGAAGAAGTTTTAATGAAAGTAGACCAAGAAAGAAGATTTCATATACAAAGACATCACACTGCAACCCATCTTCTTCATGCAGCTTTAAGAAAAGTTTTAGGTCCTCATGTAAGACAAGCTGGCTCACTTGTTGAAGAAGAAAGACTTCGTTTTGATTTTACCCATTTTCAAGCATTAACTCAAAAAGAATTAAATCACGTAGAAGAGTTGGTAAATAGATGGATTTTGGAAAATTACCCTGTTGAAACTCTTTGGGTAAAAAAAGAAGAAGCAGAAAAAATGGGAGCTATAGCAATTTTTGAAGAAAAATATGGAGAAATCGTAAGAGTAGTAAAAATAAATGAAGTTTCTATGGAACTTTGTGGAGGGACCCATGTTAAAAGAACAGGAGATATAGGGTTTTTTAAAATAATTTCTGAAAGTAGTGTAGCGGGAGGAATAAGAAGAATTGAAGCTTTAGCTGGATTTAAAGTTTATAAATGGATTAAAATCTTAGAAGAAAGAATTGAAAATATTGCAAAATCTCTAAAAACAACACCAAAGGATATAGAAAAGAAAATTTCTGCTCTTTTTAAAGAAATAGAAGAACTTAAAAAAGAAGTTAAAAGGCTTAAAAGTATAGATATTAAAAAAGATCTTGAAAAGCGTTTAAAAGAAGTTGAGGAAATAAATGGAGTTAAAATTCTTGTTACTTCTTTTGAAACTGAAAATATGGCAGAGCTTAGAGAAATAGGAGATTATTTCAAAAATAAGCTTGGCTCTGGAATAATTTTTCTTATTGGAGAAAAAGAAAAGGAAACACCTCTTGCAGTTTGTATGGTAACTAAGGATCTGGCAAGCAAATACCCTGCCCATAAAATCTTTCAAAAATTGGGAGAATCTGTAGGTCTAAAAGGAGGAGGAAAGCCTGAATTATCTCAAGGTAGTTTTAAAGAGAAAATTAACTTAAAGGACATAAAAACTTTATTACAAAAAGAATTATCTAATTTTTAAAAAATGAAATTCTATACCTTAGAGTGGATAAATGAAGTGTTTAAAAGGTATCAAAATGAGGAAGATTCATTCTTTATAGAAGATAAAGAAGTAGGTTTTAAACCAAAACATTTTCTCTGGGCTCTTTTACATATTTATAGCAAAAAAGAAATTCCTTTTATAGGAGATACTTTAAATACTAAAGATTTAGAGTTTATTTTACAACATCAAGAATTTGATTTTATGTATCTTGTTGACCTTTTAAGAAAGGAATTTGCTTTATGGTTTAGAGAAAACATACTTAATAGAGATTTCTCAGAGGAAAACTATTTTATACTTGCACAAGAATTTTTACTTCTTGAGGAACAATTAAGAAAGCAGATTCAGATTCCTCTTCTTGATAAGATGAAAAAGTTAATCCTTGACTTAGAAGAAATAGTAGAAGAAAAAAAACCTATAAAAGAGTTTGAAAAGAAAAAAAACAAATTTTTTAGATTAATAAAGTTTTTCAGTATAGTAGAAAAAATTGAAACAACCAAATGCTCTGAACTGGTAGAAAGAGCTAAAAATGTAGCAGAAAGAGCTTATAAATCTTTTGAAACATTTGAATTCTTTACCTCTCTTCCCTCTCAAATAGAATTTAAAAATGCCTTAAAAGAGGAATTTAATAAATTATTTTCACTACTCTCTTGACAAATATTTAGTAAATTTCTAAAATGGATTTAAAATTAAAAAAATAACTATGAAAAAAAAGAAAGAAAAGAAGAAAAAAGAAAAGGTTTCCAAATCAAATAAAGAACTTAAAAAAAAGACCAAAGAAATCATAAAAAGACTTAAAAAAGCTTATCCTGATGCAAAAATTGCATTAAATTTTAAAAACCCTCTTCAGCTTCTTGTAGCAACTATACTTTCTGCTCAATGTACAGATGAAAGAGTAAACGAGGTTACAAAGGATCTTTTTAAAAAATATAAAACTGCAAAGGATTTTGCAGAAGCTGATCTTGACGAACTTGCAGAAGAGATAAAAAGTACGGGTTTTTATAGACAAAAAGCTAAATATATAAAATCCGCTTGTAAAATTCTTGTAGAAAAATATAATGGAGAAGTTCCAAAAACTATAGAAGAACTACTTGAACTCCCTGGTGTGGCAAGAAAAACGGCAAACATTGTTCTTGCTAATGCCTATGGAATAGTAGAAGGTATACCTGTTGATACCCATGTGAGAAAAGTTTCTCAACGCCTTGGAATAATAAGTTCAAAACAGCCAGAAAAAATGGAGAGAGAACTTATGGAAGTAATTCCTAAAAAGGATTGGTTTATTTTCCCTTACCTTGTTCAAGCTCATGGAAGAAAAATATGTCTTGGTAAAAAACCTAAATGTAAAGAATGTATCTTAAATGATTTATGTGATGCTTACCTATCCTCAAATTGATCCTGTAATTTTTCAAATAGGTCCTTTCGCAGTAAGATGGTATGGACTTATGTATATAGTAAGTTTTTTTTGTTGTCTTTTTTTGTGCAGACATCAATTAAAAGAAAAAAAATTAAAAGAGCTTTATCCTTTTTTAGAAAATCTTCTTTTTTATAGCTTTCTTGGATTAATTGTGGGAGCTCGGCTTGGTTTTTGTTTTTTTTATTATCCTGATTATTTTTTAAAAAATCCTTTAGAAATAGTTGCTATCTGGAAAGGTGGAATGTCCTTTCACGGAGGATTGATAGGAAGTATCTTAGCAGGCTATATTTACATAAAAAAACATGGGCAATCTTTTTTGTGGTGGGCTGATTTAGTAGTAGTGACAGCACCTATTGGACTTTTTTTTGGAAGAATAGGAAATTTTATAAACGGAGAATTATATGGAAAACCAAGCAACCTTCCCTGGGCTATGATTTTTCCTGAAGGAGGACCTATTCCTAGACATCCTGTTCAACTTTATGAAAGCTTAATTACTGGGCTTTTTTTATTTTTATTTATGTGGAATTTAAGAAAAAAAGAATGGATTTACGGAACAAAATTAGCCATCTTTCTTATTCTTTACGGAACCCTAAGATTTTTCTTTGAATTTTTAAGAGAACCTGCTCAAAGTTTTAATCTATTTTTAGGCTGGATGACTATGGGGCAGACTTTGTGTTTAATAATGATTATTTCAGGAATTCTTCTTTTATACTTCCTCAAGAAAAACTTGATCCAAAAGTATTTCTAATTCTTTAGCAATTTCTTTTGCTAAGGTAAAATATTCCTTAAACTCCTCTTCAGCTTTTTTTGAATTAAAAGCTTTAGCTAAATTTTTACAATTTTTACATAAAAGGTTTCTAAATTTTTTCCCCAAAGGATTTTCAAGCTGAATTTTGGCATAAAGATTAGGGTCCTGTTTAGCAAGACGCTTTAAAATATGAAGTTGTCTTAAAAAACTTGGAGTTGAGAGACAAACTACATCTTTTAAATTAAATTCAGAATCCTTAATAGTTTTAGCAAGAATTATAAGCCAGAAGTGATTTATAACCTGGACAAGAGCCATAATTTCATCATGCCTTTTAGGAGGAATTCTTACCACATTTAAGCCTTCACTTATCATTAGATTTTTAAACCATCTAACAATTTCTTTGCCTCTTACAGGATAAAAGGCTATAGTCTTTCCTTTTAAGTCTTTTTCATAAGGACCAAAAAGTGGATGAGTGGCTAAAATTTCTCCTCTTTTTAAAAATTTTTTCATCACTTTAACTGGTTCCCTTTTAAGAGAGCAAATATCAATTATCCAGTGATCTTCTTTAACAAAAGAAGAAATTTCTATAACTACTTCAGAAAAAATTTCTATAGGAACAGAAATTAAAATGATTTTATTTCTTTTAACAAGTTCAGTGTTTGAAAGACTTGTATTAACATCTGAAACCTCTACAAGATAGCCCCTTTTTTCAAAAAGGCTTTTAAAAAAATTCCCCATTTTTCCTTTCCCACCGATAATCCCAATTCTAAAGTTTTCATCCATTTAATCCCACCTCTAAACTATTTTAAGCTATTTCAGAAAGTTTTAGAGACTTTTCCCACCTTCTCATAAGTTCTTCTTTTAAAATAGGATAATTTTTAAGCTCTGGGTCTCTTTCTATAAGTTTAAAAGCATCTTCCCTTGCCTGAAGAAGTATTGGATAATCTCTAACTATATCAGCTCTTCTAAATTCTAAATAACCAGATTGTTTTGTTCCAAGAAATTCTCCAGGTCCTCTTAATTTTAAATCTTCTTCTGCAATTTTAAATCCATCGTTAGTTTTACACAAAATTTGAAGTCTCTGATAAGCTTCACTATCCATAGAAATTTTATAAGCTATTAAAAAACAGTAAGACTGTATATCACTTCTTCCTACTCTTCCTCTTAATTGGTGAAGCTGAGAAAGCCCAAATCTTTCTGCATGCTCAATAATCATTACTGTTGCATTGGGAACATCTACTCCCACTTCAACAACTGTAGTAGAAACAAGAATGTCAATCTCTTTTCTTTTAAAGGCATGCATTATTTTTTCCTTTTCATAAGAGTTCATTTTACCATGGAGTATCCCCACTTTAAAATCTTTAAAAACTTCCTTTTGAAGATACTCTCCATAAGTAGTTACTGCCTTCAAATCCATTTTTTCAGATTCCTCAATAAGAGGAAGAATAACATAAGCCTGATGTCCCTCTTTTAGAATTTCTTTAGCTTTTTTGTAGGCTATGCGTTTATTATATTCAGGATAAAGTTCAGTTATAATTGGTTTTCTTCCTTCGGGCATTTCGTCAATGATAGACAAATCAAGATCCCCATATATGGTAAGAGCAAGAGTTCTTGGAATAGGAGTTGCTGTCATAACTAAAGTATCTGGAATTATTCCTTTTGCCTTTTCTCTTAAAGCAGCTCTTTGCAAAACTCCAAAACGATGCTGTTCATCAATTATAACAAGCCCTAATTTTTTAATCTCCACTTTTTCCTGAAAAAGGGCATGAGTTCCTATTACAAAATTTATATAACCTGTAGAAAGCCCATGATAAATTTCTCTTTTTTTTGCAGGTGGAATTCCTCCTGTAAGTAAAGACGTAGAAATTCCCATTAATTGAGCATATTGACGAAAGTTGTAATAATGTTGTTCTGCTAAAATTTCAGTGGGAGCCATAAAGGCTACCTGATAACCGTTATCTATAGCAATTAAAGTAGCAATAAAAGCAACTACAGTTTTACCACATCCCACATCTCCTTGTAAAAGTCTATTCATAGGAACTTCTTTGGCCATGTCATTTTTTATCTCCTCTATTACCCTTTTCTGAGCATTGGTTAATTCAAAAGGTAATTTTTTTATAAAATCTTCAACTAACTTGCTTTCTGTGTTAAATCTTATACCCCTTTCTTTTTTAATTCTTCCTTTTCTTAAACCTAAGGCTAATTCCAAAAAGAAAAATTCATCAAAGGAGAGACTTTTATGATAAACACTTTCTCCTCTTTTTAATAAAAGTATATCATTTTTCGGCTCCGGAAAATGTAAATTTTTAATGGCTACATTTAAAGGCACAAAACCTCTTTTTTTCAAAATTTCTAAAGGAATACAACTTTCTAAGTAATCTCCATATTCTTCTATTGCATTTTTAATGATTTTTCTAAAATATTTTTCTGATACCCCTTCTATAGAAGAATAAACAGGAACAATATGTCCTATTTCTATAGATATTTTTTCTTCATCTCCTTCTTCGATAAGCTCCGGATGTATTATTTCTAAGTCCTTCCCAAAACGAGAAATTTCTCCAATGGCATAGATATTTTTCCCGGGTGCTAAAAGACTTCTCCAAACTTTTTCATTAAAATTAAACCATTTTAAGGTTAAAAAACCTGTTCCATCCGTAATTTGGGCATAAAATATTTTTCTTTTGTAAAGATAAGAAGTTCCACTTCTAAGAATTTCTCCAAAAACTACAGCTCTTTGTCCTTCTCTAATATCTCCTATAGGAATAACCTTTCTTCTATCTTCGTAATCTCTTGGAAGAAAATAAAGAAGGTCTTCCAAAGTATGAATATCTTTTTTGGCAAGTTTTTTGGCAATACTCGAACCTATTCCTTTTAAAGATTGAACAGGTTGTTTAAGAATTTCTTTATATCTTAAATAGGTTTCAAGGGAGATTCTTTTTTCTGCTATTCCCCAATTTTTAAAATCTTTTTTTTCAGATAATTCTAAATTTGTTATCTCTTTTTCTTCGTGAGAAAAATTTAAAGATTTAAGTAAATCAAGTATTTTAATTATTCTTTCTTTTTTTTCTTCTATAGGACTACCTTCTAAACCTGCACAGAATTCTAAAAGTTTTTCTTTAATATGTTTTATATCAAGAGGGGCATTGTTTATAAGATTTATCAGAGCTTTTTCAAGTCCTTTTGTTTTAGGTAAGTTTACAAAATTATTTTTAGAGACAAATTCAAGAGGTCTTAAAATCTTAAAAATCCATTCCTGAATAGAGGTATTTATATCTTTTTTCATTCTCTTAAATATTTATATGAACTTATTATAGAATCTCCAAAAGTTTTTTCAAAAATTTTTTTAAGAAAATAGGCTTTTTCTAAATTTCCGTGTTTTAACGCACCTTTATAAAAAATTTCAAACTTTCTTTTTGCCTCTGCATAAAGCATAATTTTTTGTTCTAATTTTAAATCTTTTTGATAGTTCTTAAAGAGCTTAATAAGAGCAAGAGTTCTATAATAATCAAGCCCCTTTTTAGCAGATAATTGATCAGGTCTTCCTCCGCTTTTAATAACTAAATATTCTTTAATAAGCCCAACAGGCATTTTTAAAGCTACTCTTAGCCAAAACTCATAATCCTCACAAACTGGAAAATCTTCATCAAAAAACCCCACCTCATTGAAAACTTCTTTTTTTATTAAAACAGTAGAAATAGAAACTACGCAAAGTTTTATAGCTCTATCAAAAAACCAGCCTTCTGCTTTTTGATGAATTTTTTTAGGATTTATTTTTCTTTCTCCTTTATACCAAATCTCTTCTGTTTGAACAATTTTATATTCTGGATGTTTTTCTAAAAAATTAAGTTGTTTTTCAAGCTTAGTTTCAACAAAAACATCATCACTATCAAGAAAGGCAATAAAATCTCCTTTGGATTTTAATATTCCTGTATTTCTTGCTCTTGCTACTCCTTGATTAGATTTTCTTACATATTTAACTGGATATTTACTAATCAAATAAGGCGTAAAATCTGTTGAGCCATCATCTACTACTATAATTTCTAAATTTTTAAAGGTTTGATTTAAAACACTTTCTATAGCTTTAGGTAGAACATATGCTCTGTTGTAAGTAGGAATAATAACAGATACTAAAGGCTTTTTCATTATCCATTTATTTTATACTCCTCTATCAACTCTGTATAGTCATCAAACCAGTAAGCTAATGGATTTCTTTTGTAAATCATGAACTTACCCTGGTTTTCAGGATTGGCTGCTCTGTGATATCTAAAAAATATGAAATCTTTAGTCTTCCCAAGAATTTCAATTTTTCCTGTTTCATGAGACATTACATATCTAATTTTAGCAGCAAGACCTGAAACTTTTGCTCTTGCTGACTCTATTATATCTATAGTGTCTTCAATCTTTGTAGAAAACATTTTATTCCCTATAACAGGTCTACACTGAAAAAAGTAATAGGGAGCAACTCCATTAAAAGAAAGTTCTTCAATAAGATTTTTAAGGGTTTCAACATTGTCATTAATCCCTTTTAAAATAGGTGTTTGATTAAATACAATTGTTCCTGTTTTCTGAACAAGTCTTATTGCTCTTTTTGCTTCCTTTGTTAATTCCTTCGGATGGTTAAAGTGAGTTATAAGGTAGAGTTTTTTGTCTCTTTGTAAATTAAATTTTTCAAAAACTCTAAGAAGTGAAGAATCATTAATTATTCTAAAGGGATTAGAGGCTGGTATCTTTGAACCTATTCTTACTATTCTTACATGAAAAATATTACTCAATTCCTCTAAAATCCTTTCAAGTTTAGAAGTATTTAAAATTAAAGGATCTCCACCAGTCAAAAGCACATTATTTATCTCTAGATGTTTTTTTATGTATTCCAAACTTTTTGAAATATCAAAAGCTATTTCTTCACTTTTATTAATAAAAAGTCTTTTTCTAAAACAAAATCTACAATACATAGCACATATATTGGTTACTAAAATTACTGCTGTATCTGAATATTTATGCTCAAGTCCGCGAACCTTCATATATTTCCTTTCATTAGATGGGTCTAATTTGCCCCACGCTATAAGTTCTTCTTCAGAGGGAATTGAAATCTTTCTTATAGGATCATTAGGATCTTTCCAGTTTATAAGAGAAAGATAATACTCGTTTGTTCTAAATGGAAATTTTTCAATTAACTTTTTTAGTTTCCTTTTCTCTTCATCTGACAATTCTTTTATATGTTCTAATTTTACAATATAGCTGATTTTCCTTTCCATGGATAACCTACCTTTTATTTAGTTTTAAAAATTCCCTAAAAACTTTAAAAGAGTAATTTCTGCCTTAAGAAATTAACTAAGACTATTTGTTAGAATTTTTTATAAAAATTTTAATTATTTTCTTAAAAAAGTCAAGTTTAGTTAATTTTTGTTTCTTACTAATTGAAGTTTAATTTTTTTGAAGTTTTTTAATTTTTTTTAATTTTTTTTTAATTTATATTTTGATTTTTCTTCTTAAAATTTTTCTTATAATAATTTAGCAATAGCTTAGAAAGCTAATATTTTAAAAATAGATTAGATGATGTTTATTATATTATATCCTATAAAGGGCTGAGCTTATGTAGTAATAATGAGAAAAATTGGTATTAAGGGAGGAGTAATGAAAAAGCTATTTATGGTCCTATTTTTATAGCTTTTCTTTTAAATATATCTGCCTTTGCAGAGGAATAAAAAAGATTTAGATATATTTTACATTTACTTCCTCTCGCGGAACCTTTCAAGTTGAATTTTATCTACTAAAAGGTACAATTGACAATTTAAAAATTTAGCTTAAAAATAAGTGTTTAATTAATTTTCTCTAAAAGATGTTACTAAGTTAACATTTTAAAATAGTAATACTGTAGCCTATTTTTGATTTTTAAAATATTGGGAATATAATTAAACTCAAAAAATTAGGACAAAACTGATGATTTACAAAAACTTTATAGATAAGTTAATAGCTCTTATAGAAAAGTATCATCCATTCAACTTAAAATACTTTAAGTTGATTTTTACAATGGTGATGATTTTTTTACTTGGTATGGTTTTGTTACTTGGATGGTTTTCAACCATGAAGATTAGAGAAATCGTTATTGAAGACTTTAATCAACAGCAACTAATGCTTGCAAGGTATGCCGCAAGTCAGATAGAAAACTCCGTTGAAGTGTTAAAAAGAGAGCTTACGCTTCTTAGTCTTTCACCTGCAATTCAGTATTCAGAAAAACCAGCTTTAATAAACAGAATGAATATTACCTTTTTAAGCGCAAAATACGAAGGTGTTAGAGAAATAAAATATATTGAGGATAAAATTAAAAAAACATATAAAGTTATGGAAGGTAAAGAATGCATTGTTGAAAATCCTCAAAATGAGGATATAAAATTTTTAAAATGGGCATCACTTAAGCAAAATAAGGGTGAAATATTATTTACTGAAATAACTAAATGCACAGATGAGGACAACTCTCAAAAGCTTATTATGAAAATGATAACCCCAGTATGGCAAGTATCAATAGACGAATCTCATCCTGTTGCAACAAATGAGTTTTCAGGTGCTTTAGTTTTTACAGTAGATGTTACTCATTTAGTGAGTAAAGTTGCAGCGAAAATAAGGTCAGGAAAAACAGGATATGCATGGGTAATAGACAACAAAGGTACTTTTCTTTATCATGAAGAAAAGTCATTTATAGGTCAAAATGCCTTTGAAGCAAGAAAAGCCAAAAAACCAACCATATCTTTTACAAGGATTAATGAAATTCAAAAAGAAAAGATGCTTAAAGGTGAGGAAGGAACAAGTTGGTATATTTCAGGATGGCATAGAGGGGTTGAAGGAGAAATAAAAAAACTTATTGCCTATACTACGATAAAGTTAAAAGAAGAATCAGAACCTGTAATATGGTCTATTGCAGTTGTTGCACCTATAAGTGAAGTGGAGGGAGCTATTAAAACAATCCATTTTCAGCAAATGCTTCTTCAAGGAATAATTATTGTTATCATTTTATCAGTTGGACTTTTTGTAAATTTTATTCTTGTTACCTGGTCAAATATTCTTGAAAAGGAAGTTGCAAAAAAAACAGAAGAGTTGAAAAAATCAGAAGAAAGATACAGATCCTTAATAGAAAATGCTGAAGATATGATATTTACCTTGGATTCGGAAGGAAAAATAACTTCAATGAACAATTTTGGAATAGAATTTTTCGGAAGTAAAGAATCTGAGATAATTGGTAAAAACATAGTAGATATTTTTATTCCTGATGGAGAAATTCTTATGGTAAACGTTAAGCAAATATTTAAAACTGGTGAGAGTAAACAAATTACCCATAAAATAATATTGGATAATAAAGATTTTTGGTTTAATACAAATTTAAGAGGTTTAAAGGACGAAAAAGGAAATATTTATTCTATTTTAGGTATTGCAAGAGATATAACTGATCGAAAAAAAATGGAGGAGCAGGGTTATTACACAGAAAAACTTGCTTCTTTAGGTACTCTTGCTGCAGGTGTAGCTCATGAAATAAACAACCCCCTTGCCATAATTCTTGGATTTACAGATATTTTACTTGAGAAACTTCCACAAGATTCTCAGGAGTATGATGTTTTAAAAACAATTGAAAAACAGGCAATAAATGCAAAAAGAATTGTGGAAAACTTATTAAGTTTTGTAAGGCATAAAGAGCATAAGGAACAACTTATTAATATTAACGATTGCGTTGAAACAGTTTTAGCAATAATGAATAATATGATCGTAATAAACAATATTGAAGTAGTAAAAGATTTACAACAAAACTTACCATTTGTAAAAGGAGATGCAGGTGAATTACAACAGGTTTTCTTTAATATAATTAATAATGCAATTTATGTGATGAAAGGTGGTGGAATATTAAAAATTTCTACCAGATATGATGGTGAATGGGTTGAAATTAGTATATCTGATACAGGATATGGTATTCCCAAAGAATATAGAAATAGAATTTTTGATCCATTTTTTACCACAAAAGAGGTTGGGAAAGGAACAGGTCTTGGTTTATGGGTTTCCTATAACATTGTTAAAAAACATAATGGTATAATTACTTTTGTAACTAAAACTAAAGAAGAATCTGAACAGACAGGAACTACATTTATAGTAAAATTACCACCAATAAAAGATTAAGGAGGAGGATAAAGGATGGCTGAAAAGATTTTAATAATTGATGATGAGCCAGATATGCTTAAACTTCTATCTATGATATTAAGAGAAAAAACACCTTATGAAGTTTCCACTACAAATAATCCTATTGAAGCAGTTGAGTTGGTAAAAAAGGGGGAGTTTGACCTTATTATAACAGACCTCAAAATGCCAGGACTTGATGGTTTACAACTTCTTGAGGAAGCAAAAAAGAAAGATGAAGATATACCTGTAATTATAATTACAGCTTATGGAACAATTGATGCTGCTACAGAAGCAATTAAAATGGGAGCTTTTGATTTTATAACTAAACCTTTTAAAAAAGAACAGATACTTTTTACTATTGAAAAGGCTATAAAATGGTTAAAGGTGCAGAGGGAAAATAGAATGTTAAAAGAGAAACTGAAATCTCAAAGCTGATTTATTTTTTCTTTCATATATTTTTTTATAAAATCATCTATATACATTTGTGCTACTGCATCGTTAAAAAGTACCATGTCAAGCTGTTTTGTATAAGCTGTTAATTTTCCAAGTATTTCAAGAGTATTTTCAATCGTAGATATATCATATTTAAGTAAAATAGCATCTATAACATCTTCTTTCAGAACAACTCTGAATCCTAATTTTTTAAGGATTTCAGTTATTAATCTTACTCTTCTTAATCTTCTGTCAAGAGCTGCGCCCCCGCCTTTAAAGAAAAATTTAATGTAGTTATCATTTATGTTTTCACCAGCATAGGCTTCAATCAATGAAAAATGATATCCCAATCGAATACTAAAATTCATATAGTTTTTAGTAACAATACAGAAACTTTTTTTCCCTGTTTCTTCAAGCTCATCTTCTGGAATAGATACAGTATGAGCAATCATCCCAAGAAATCCTTTTATATCAACAGGAGGGGGCCCTGGCCATTGCATTGATTGCATCCCTTTAAGTATGGCTTTAAAAGGAATGGAATATATATCCTCTGGGGTAGCCTTTTTTATCCCTTCTTTCAATCCTCCTCCTATATCAAGAACCAAAATTCCAATTGGTATTTCTGCCAAAAGAGGAATAGCATAAATTTCACTTTCTTCATATTTATTCCACATGGTAAACATCTCATACATGACCATTTCATGACAAAATCTTGTTATATCATGAAGAGTTTTACAATTTTCAAGCTTGAAATCTTCACTTATAGGATCTACAAGATTCAGGGGAACAACAAGTTTTAAAACCTTTTCAAGAGTTTTAAATATTAAGGTATCTCTAAAAGGTTCTTTTTTTCGTTTACTATAAGCTTCAATAAGTTCTTGTACTTTACCCTCATAAATTACACAATTTATTGCATCTACAGTAATTTCCTGCCCATGTTTTATGGTTTTAGTTGCAACTTCTGTATTTAGTATTGTTGGAACATTGTATTCTCTTGAAAGAGATGCCATATGACCTGTTGGACTTCCAACATCAGTAATTATGGCAGATGCCTTATTCATAACTACTACATATTTTGGATTTGTATGTTTTGCAACAAGTACATGTCCTTCAGGAAAATTATCAAGGTCTTCATCTGATTGTAAAACGAAGGCTTTTCCGTATCCAACACCTTTGCAAGCAGTAATACCTTTTTCAAGAAGAATATTGTATCCCTTTATCCTTGTCGGTAGATATACTTTTGTTTCAGACTTTTTCTCAAGAATTCTTAGTTGCCTTGCCTGAAGAATAAAAATATTTCCTTCTTCATCAATTGCCCATTCAATATCTTGCGGAAACCCGTAATATTCTTCAATTTTTATGGCTAATTTTGATAATTCAAGGATTTCTTCATTACTTAAGGAGTTTGAAGAAATATTATCAGGCAAAGGAATTTCCTCTATACCTCCTTTTTCCCTGCAAATAAGCATTTTATTTTGTTTCCCAGGTAGTTTTTCAATGATTTCTCCCTTCCTATTCACTATATAGGTTTCAGCAGTTACAGTTCCATCAACAACTAATTTGCCGAGTCCTCTAACTGCATTTATTATTATGTTATCGCTTTCGGGATTGTTTGGATTACATGAATATATAACCCCACCAGCTCGAGCATTTACCATAGAAATAACTCCTACTGCCATGACCATTTCTGTTTCAGAAAATCCCTTTGTTTTATAGTAAAAAATCGCTCTTGTATTGAAAAGACTTGCAATAACTTTTTTATAATAGTAAAGAATCCCCTCTTCTGGAACATTTAAGAAAGAGGAGTACTGCCCTGCAAAACTAAAATCAGAGTCCTCATAAATTGCACTACTTCTAACAGAGACCATACATTTTTTATTGAGCTTTTTACATAGATTTTCATAAGCTAATTTTACTGAATTTGCAATTTCTTCAGGAACTTCTGAATTTATGATTAATTCTTGAATTTTTTGGCTTCCCTCATTTAAGCTTTCAATTTTGTTGATATTAATACTTTGTAGGATTCGAGAAATTTGCTCTTTAAGCTGAACCTTTTCAATAAATTTTAAAAATGCGTAAGATGTAATAGCAAATCCCTCAGGAGTAGGTATTCCAAGAATATTTTTAAGCTCTGCAAGATGAGCAATCTTTCCTCCGGCAATTAATACCGAGTCTTTATTAAGCAACTCAAGAGGTATAGTAAAATCAGTTTCTGGAATTTCAATTTTTGAAATTAAAATTTTTTCTATTTTTTCTTTAATTTCGTTATAAATTTTTTCTAACTGTAAATACTTTCCATCAGAAAGAGCATTTAGATTTTTAATAATTTCATTTACTGCATCTAAAATATCCTTCACATTAGTTTGGATATAATGCATGTCAAAAAGATACTCTCCAGAAAGTTTTTCTTCCATGTCTGCCATTATGCTTAAGGCACGATTATTTTCATTAAGAACTTTCTGGAAAAATGAGTATTTTTCTTTTAAAAGCTCTCTTAGTTTTTCTTTTTCTTCAATTTTTTGCTTAAAAAGCCCAAACAATTCCGTTATTCTCATTATAAAACTCCCAAAAATTCGTTATTTTTACTATAAACGATTTTAATTGTTTTACAACATATTTTTAAATCTGCGTATATCTCCAAAATCTCTAACCTTCCCATCACTTATCCTATAAAAATTTTTAAATTTTTTAATTTAACCCCTTGACAAAAATCTCAACTTAAATATAATTTTTAATTGTAATGTTATATTGTTATATTGTAATAAAATAATTATAACATAATAATAGGAGAATGGTTGAACTAATTAGTAGAGATGAACATGAAAAGCTTTATCTGCAAGTATTTGATATTTTAAAAAGAAAAATTGAAAGTGGGGAATGGAAGCCAGGTACAAAGATCCCTACTGAAGAACAACTTTGTAAAATGTTTAATGTAAGTAGAGCCACTGTAAGAAACGCTGTTTCGGAACTTGTAAGGTATGGTTATTTGATAAGAAAACAAGGTAAAGGAACATTTGTGAGGAAGAATTTTATTTCAGAAGGTTTGCTAATGACAACCTTTTTTAAAAAGCTTTGGGTTGAAGATGAATCAATTTTTAGAAAAGTAGTGCTTGCAAAAACTGTAGTAATGCCAGTTGGTGTTTTAAGCAAGGAACTTGGAGTTTCTGAAAATAAACACATCATATATCTGAGAATTCTTTGGCAAAGCAATAAAGAGCCTTCAATTTTACAAGAATCCTTTGTTCCCTTTAATATATGTCCTAACCTTATTGAGGAAGACGTTGAAACTCAGTCAATTATTGACCTCTTTGAGAAGAAATACAGTATAAAGATTACAAAGGTGCATAACTATTTTGAACTATATTCTTTAAATAAAGAGCTTGCTCAATCTCTCCAGATTGATGAGGGCACCCCAGTGATTTTAATGACTCAAAAAGTTTTTTCAGGAAATACAGTAGTTCTTTTAAATAAATTTTACAAAAAAAATGACAAAAATAAGCTGTTTATAGCTTTTCAAAGAAAAATATTATAAAACTTAGGAGGTGTTTTTTATGTCAGATGGAAAGTTAGTTAAGGATGTAATGTTGGGGATATTTGAATATCCCCATATTCCTTACTGGTATAGTATTGAACAAGCTATTAAGGTTGTTAAGGCTTCTTTTATTCAAACTAAAATGCATACAGAACCGCTTGCTGTACTTGTGTTTGATGAAAAGTATAATCTATTGGGAACTGTTACACTTAGAGACATTCTAAGAGGAATTGAGCCTTTACTTCTAAAAGTACCTACAAAAACACAGGTTCCAGAGGAGGAAAAAAAAGAACCTGCAATAGCATGGGATAGTCTTTTTACTCAAGAATCAAAAAAGCTCGCTCAAAAACCAGTGAGTGAAATTATGGTCCCAATCAAACATTTTGTTGAACCAAAAGATCCTATTACAAAGGCTGCTTATTTAATGATTTATTATGAGCTACCTATTTTACCTGTTATTGAAGAAAAAAAGAAGTTTGTTGGAATTGTAAGAATGCTTGAAATTTTTGATGTTATTTCAGAAAAAATAATTAAAGAATAAGAAAGGAAGATGGCTGGAGAAGGGAAAGTAAAAAGGTTACAAGAACTATCACCAGAAATTTATTTAGTATTGGTTACAGCAGGAATGCCTTTTCTATTTTTAATTGGCACAACTCCAAATACAATCGCTTATCATTTAGGACAGTTTACAACAATAGAATTTTTTAAAAATGGTATTTTAATGGGCATTGTTTTTAATGTTTGTTATTTTAATTTTTCTCGTTACGGTTTGGCCAATACTCGTAATACCAATTATAGTAGTTAACGATGAGAGAAAAAAATGAGATTTAAGGAGGGCTCATGAAAAAGCTATTTATAGTCTTACTATTTATGGTCTTTTTTTTAAGTGTTTCTGCCTTTGCAGAAGATACTCCAAAAGATCTGGATGTATTTTATATATCAGGAAGAATTCTTGACCCTCATAAAGAACCTGTGAAAGAAGCAGAACTGAGATTGCTTGTTGATGGAAAGCCTCATAAATTGATAGTAGAGCATAAAGAAATTGATAAAACAGTTACCTCCTCTCACGGAACTTTTCAGATTGAATTTCATCTTCCAAAAAATGCAATTGACAATGTTAAAATTCAGCTTGAGATTGTGAAAAGCTCTTATAAAAGAACATTTATTGACATAAAAAAAGAAGATTTTGCAGTCAAAGAAAACCAGTTTTATTTAGTAAAGGATATAGTAATTGAAAGATATCTTGGACCTGCTTTTTTGATTGCAACAGCAGTATTTCTTATTACCTATGCCCTCATATCCTTTGAACTACTTCACAGAACAGTTGCAGCAATGATAGGCTCAGCAACAATGCTTATTTTAACCTATACCCTTGGAACCTTCAATCCAGAATTTCATATTATTTCTTTTGAAAGAGCTATTGAAGCAATTGATATGAATGTAATCTTTCTTCTTATGGGAATGATGATAATAATTGGAGTTCTCAAGCACACGGGAGTTTTCCAGTGGTGTGCCTATATGTCCTATAAGATTGCAAAAGGAAATGTTATGGCTCTGGCAATAATTTCTTCTTTTTTTATTGCTGTTAGTTCTGCCTTTCTTGATAATGTAACCACAATGCTTCTTTATACACCTGTTTTAATAGAAATTGCCATAGCTTTAAAAATAAATCCCTTGAGTTTGCTTATCCCAGGTATTATGGCATCAAATATTGGTGGAACTGCAACCCTTATTGGTGATCCTCCAAACATAATGATTGGCTCATATACAGGTCTTACCTTTATGGAGTTTGTATATGCTCTTACTCCTACGGTTCTAATCTGTATGATTGCTTTAATTATTTATAATAAATTTTTTTACTCAAAAGAATATCAAAAAGGAAAAGTTGATGATATAGAAGCATTTATAAATTACTTAAGAGAAGAATATAAAATCAGAGATCAAAATCTCCTTACATATGGAATTCTTACTTTGGCAATTGTTATATCTTTTTTTATAACTCATGGAATCTTTCATATGGAAGTGAGTATCCCAGCTTTATTTGGTGCAGGACTTCTTTTTACCTACTCAGTTTTAACCAAAAAAGTAAAAATGCTTGAATTAATTGAAAAAGATATAGAGTGGACAACTCTTTTATTCTTTATATTCCTTTTTATACTTGTTGGTGCTGTAGAAGAGGTCGGTTTACTTGCAATTATTGCAGATTGGGTTTATAAGCTTTCAGCTGGAAATTTAACTATTGCAATATGTTTAATTTTATGGGTTTCAGCTATAATGAGTGCTTTTGTGGATAACATCCCTTTTACTGCCACAATGTTACCAATCGTTGCTTATCTTACAAAAGTAATTCCAGGTGCCGAAAATAATGTTCTTTGGTGGGCATTGGCTTTAGGAGCCTGTTTGGGAGGAAACGGAACCATGATTGGTGCTTCTGCTAATGTAGTAACAGTAGGAATCGCAGAGGCTGCAGGTTACAGAATAAGCTTTTTTGGATTTATGAAGTATGCTTTTATTTTAATGGTAATTACTATTATAATTAGCAATATATGGCTTTTGTTTTTCTATTAAAGAGCCAGGAGCTAAAAAATGCTAAAGATTACCAGAGTTAATGGATTTATAGAAAAAGAAATTAATAAAATAGAAAATATAGTAAAATATTTTTTTATATTTTTATATTTTTTTATTAAAATTATTGTAGGAGGGGGGATATGAAAAAAAGTAGCGCAGAGGCTATGGCTCTTCCTTGGTGGAAGTTAGCTTTTAAAAACTGGTATAAACCACCATGGCTGGAGATGTTTGTTGTATGTGGTTTGGCTATTGTTGTTTATATAGGCTGGCTATTACTATCTATGGCATTAGAAACCCCTCCGGGGGAAACTAGAAGCCCGTTTTATATATCTTCATGGGTTTCTGGTCTTTTCTTTATTAGTCTTGGTGTAGGCTTTCTTGGAACATTGTGTGGGATTGGAGGAGGGGTTCTCTGGTCTCCCATTGCTATGGCTTTTACCCCCATGGATAGCGTAATTATCAGGGCAAGTGGACTTATTGTAGCCATGTTTAATGGTCTGGTAGCTTCAGGTCCACTTGCAAGAACAGGAATGTTAAACCTAAAACTTGTTTTTTTCGCTCTGCTTGCTTATGGATTAGGTGCTTTTTCTGGTGCTCAAGGGGCTATATATGTTGCTAAGGTGTTTGGGAAACAAGGTGAAGGAGTTATCAGGGTAATCCTTTCGCTAATAATGCTTTTTCTCGTATTTTATTTCATTAAAGGGGGTAAAAAGATAGAATACCCCGAGGTAAAAAAGGTAGATAAATTTACCCGTTTCTTTAACATCCCTATGCCCTATTATGAGGAATCATTAGGAAAGGTGCTTCATTATCAGCTACGGCTTGGCTGGTTGTTGTGGATAGCTGTTTTTATTATAGGAACAATAGGTGGTTTTTTTGGCATGGGTGCTGGATGGGCTATAGGTCCGTCTATGAACGTCATATTAGGGGCTCCACTAAAGGTAGCTGCTGCTGCAAGTATGACCATGCTCGGTATGGGAGATTGTATAGGAGTATGGCCTTATTTTATAGCTGGTGCTATGATTCCAATTGTTGTAGCCCCTCTATTGGCAGGACAGGTTGTAGGAGGGATATTAGGTGCATATGTCTTAGTTGGGATGAGGGCAGTATTTGTGAGGTTCTTATTGATTGGTACCCTGCTTTTTACTTCTTTCGGGCTGTTTACTAAAGGTGCAGAGCTTTTAGGGTGGTTTAAATTGCCTATACAGGTAAGATTAGGTTGGCTATTGGTTTGTGCTGCATTAGTTTTTTGGCTTATAGCAAGAGAGAAAAAAAGATAGTAGGAGGTGAATATGGAAGAAAGACCTAAACCCCCACTTTACAACATTGTTGCTGGAGATATACTTTATTGGTTATGTATTATAGCTGCTATAATCTGTATGATAGGTCCTTGCATAAGTATATTATTTCCAGAAAATAATGTCGCAAACCCTTACAAAATTTTTGATCTTGTTTGGAAGGGTGAGAAAGCAGAAAAAATCTGGGTAGAGACGACCAAGGAAGGAAAATACCCAGGTCCACATTTCTGGATAAAAAATATTACTAAAGGTGATGGTATTACGCAGTTAGGAATATGGCTGGGTTGTAGCTGTGCCTTACCTGCTGCCTTTATATCAGGATTGATATTTCTCTTTAAAAGAGAATGGATATATTGGCTAATCTCTTTATGGGTCTCTTTTATGATTTTCTTTGCTATGCTGGGCATAATTGAGATGGAATGAGAAGAAATCTCACTCTTAGTTTTGACAACCTTAAGCTTAATAGATAAAAAAGGGAACAGCTTTAACAATAACTATAAATTGTCTCTATATTGGATTAAGTTTTCTTAGTGTCCTCTATATCTGAATAAGTATAACTTTTTCTTGATTTTTTATTAAAAATCTAATATTATTTAAAATTAACATGGATGAAATTGAAATCAAAAAAAAGCTTATAATTATTTCAATTTTAATTTTAGGAGTTATAACTTTTGGAACAGTAGGATATATGGTAATTGAGGAGCTTGATTTTTTGAATGCCCTTTATATGACGATAATTACTGTAGCTACTGTGGGTTTTAAAGAGGTGAAGGACCTAAGTGAAGTTGGGAAATTTTTTACTATAATACTTATTTTTAGTGGCTTTGGTGTTTTTGCCTATGCTATGACAAGTGGTGCAAAAATATTAATAGAAGGTGAAATAAAGGAGGTGTTCAAAAAAAAGAAAATGAAAAAAGAAATTTCCGCTTTAAAAAATCATTACATTGTATGTGGATATGGAAGAATGGGTAAAATACTTTGCAAAGAATTCAAAGCTAATAATGTAGATTTTGTAGTAATTGAAAAATTTGAAGAAAATGTAAAAGATGAAGAGGATCTTCTTTATATTATAGGTGATGCAAAAAAAGATGAAATTCTTAAATCCGCAGGAATTAAAAGAGCAAAAGGAATAATTTCTCTTTTACCTTCTGATGCAGAAAATCTTTATGTTGTTGTTAGTGCAAGATTTTTAAATCCAGAAATATTTATAGTTGCTCGTGCAACAGATGAAGAAGCAAGAATTAAATTAAAAATGGCTGGTGCAAACAAAGCTATATGTCCTTATTACATAGGTGGCTTAAGAATTGCTCAATCTGTTCTCAGACCAAATGTAATAGATTTTTTAGAGTTTGCTACAGGCTCAGAATTTAAAGATATTCAGATGGAAGAAATTTTAGTCTCAAGAAATTCTAAACTTGTAGGAAAAACTTTAAAAGAGGCAAAAATTGGGGAAAAATTAAGAGTCCTAATAGTAGGTATTAAAAGAGCTGATGGGAAAATAGAATTTAACCCCTCTGCCGATACTATTATAAAAGCTGAGGACATAATCATTGGAATAGGAAACTCTGAAAATCTCAATCTTCTTTCTCAAATTTCAATAGGTGAAAAAGAAATGCTTTAGGAGAGTTATGTTATGAAAAATGTTTTTATTGTAGGTGGAACAGGTTTTATAGGAGGTTATGTAGTCTCTAATCTTTTAAAAGAAAATTTTGAAGTTTATGTACTGGTAAGAAATAAAGAAAAAGCTAAAAAAATTCCTTCTACTTGTAAAGTTGTTTTTGGAGATCCAACAAAAGAAGGGGATTGGCAAATTCAATTAAATGATGCTGATATAGTAATAAATCTTACTGGACAAAATATATTTTCAAGATGGAATGAAAATTATAAAAAACTAATTTTAGAAAGCAGAGTAAAATCTACAGAAAATATAGTTTCTTCTCTAAAAAAAGGAGCTTTCCTTGTTAATGCTTCAGCTATTGGATATTATGGAGATAAGGGAGAAACTTTAGTCACAGAGGAAAGCCCTCCTGGAGATGATTTTTTAGCAAAAGTCTGTATAGAATGGGAAAAAAACGCTTTAAAGGCTAAAGAAAAAGGAGGAAAAGTAATTATTACCAGATTTGGTATCGTCCTTGGAAAGGGGGGAATGCTTTCTAAAATTTTGCCAGTCTTTAAATGGGGGCTTGGAGGAACTCTTGGAAAAGGTAATCAATGGTTTTCTTGGATACACATAGATGATCTCGTATCTGCTATTTTGTTTCTTATCAAGCACGAAAAAGAAGGAATATATAATTTTGTTTCTCCAAAACCAGTAACTAATAAAGAATTTACTAAAACTTTAGGAAATATATTAAAAAGACCTGCTTTCTTTAAAGTTCCTCTTTTTGTTATGAAATTTTTATTTGGAGAGGTGGCAAATGTTATAACTTCAAGCGTTAAAGCTTATCCTAAAAACCTTTTAGAAGCAGGCTTTAAATTTAAATTTGAAAACATTGAGGATGCTTTAGAAAATTTGATTAAAAAATCCCTATGAAAATTATTAAGTTTAAAAAAATTTTTTTTCTTTTTTTGATTTTAATTTTTTTAAACTCCTGTTCCCCTTTAAAATCATATTCTTATGAATTCAAAGAAAGAACAATTGAAAAAATAAAGGTTTTATTAAGTAATATTCCTTATATTAAAAAATATATTACTCTTTACCCAGCTCCAAAGGAACTCTATAGTGAAACAGAAAATTTGATAAATGAACTTAAAATTTATAAAGCTAATGAATATTTCAAAGATGAATATGAAAAAGTTTTAAGTGCTTGGGAAAAGGCAAAAGAACTCTATCAAAGCAAATACTATAAAACTGCAGAAAAGGAATTAAAAAAGGTTAATTCTATGGCAAAAGAGCTTTTGGAAAAGGTTAAGGCTTATAAAGAAAGTTTAAGAAATTCAGCTTTAAAAAAATACAAAAAAATGGAAGAAGTGGCAGAGGAAGTTCTTAGAAATACAAAATCTGAAGAAAAAAAATTAAAAATAAACCTTTATTTATGGAAATTAAGAAATCTTATTGATTTGGAAAATTATAGTGAATTTGAAAAGGAATTACAAAATCCTCCCTTTTAATCAGTTTGACAAAAATTTCTTCTGGATTTTTATTTCTTCAGGAGCCCTGATAGGATTTTTACCTCCTTGTCCCGGAACTTTTGGTTCCTTAGGAGGTTTAATTATTTTCTGGTTTTTAAAAAAATTTTCTTTAATTTACCAGTTATTGTTAACTTTAGGAATTATTGCTATCGGAACAATAAGTTCTACTTTAGTCTCTAAATTTTCAAAAGACAAAGATCCTGATTTTGTGGTAATAGACGAATTTGCAGGAATGTGGATAAGTGTTGTGGGTAAAAATACTTTAATTGAGTATATACTTGCTTTTATTATTTTTAGAATTGTAGATATTAAAAAGCCCTATCCCTTAAAAATGGTTGAAAAACTTCCTCATGGATGGGGAATTATGATTGATGATATAATAGCAGGAATTTTAACTAATTTTTTTGTAACCTTTCTTATATATATTGCCAAATATCTAAGTCTAATATAAGATTAATTTTAAAATGATTGGAGCTTTAATTTTTATTGGGGATGAACTTATCTGTGGTGCCATTGAGAATACTAATAGTGTTTTTGCGGGAAGAATATTAACCTCCTATGGATTTGAAATTGGTGAAATTGTTACCCTGCCAGATAAGATTGAATTTATCTCTAAATACCTTAAGGATCTTATAAAAAAATACAAGTTCCTAATAATTTGTGGTGGACTTGGACCTACTGATGACGATTTAACCAATTTAGCTGTAGCAAAGGCTTTTAACTTAGAACTAAAAGAAAATAAAGATTTTCTCTCTGCTATTTATTTAGCTAAAGAATATAGAAAATCTCAAGAAATAGCTAAAAAGATGGCTTTACTTCCAGAAGGTGCCCTTCCTTTATCAAAAAATTTTTCTTCAGCAGGATATTTTTTAAAAATAAAAAATAAACCTCTTTTTTTCCTACCAGGTGTCCCTCATCAGTTTGAAAATCTTCTCCAAACAGAAGTTATCCCAAAACTTTTAGAATTATTTCCTGATAGAACTAAAAGAATTATTAAAACTTTAAGGTTCTTTGATCTTAATGAAACTGATCTTAATCAGGTTATAAATAGCTTGCCAGAAGATCTTCTTTCTCCTCTCAAAATAGGCTATTATCCAGTATTTCCGGAACTTAAATTAATTTTACAAGGAAAAAAGGAAAAGGATTTAGAGGTTTTTATAAATAGATTAAAAGAAACTTTTTTACTTCATCTAATAAGTGAAAGAGATGAAAGTTTACCTCAGGTAGTTGGAAAACTTTTAAAAAAAAGAGAAGAAAAACTTGCTACTGCTGAGTCTTGCACAGGTGGAATGCTTGCTTCAATAATTACTTCTGTTTCTGGAAGTTCTCTTTATTTTGATAGAGGTTTTGTTACCTATAGTCCTGAAAGCAAAACAGAACTCTTGGGAGTAAAAAAGGAAACTATAGAAAAATTTGATATAGTGAGTTATGAAGTTGCTATGGAAATGGCAGAGGGGGTAAGAAAAAAAACAAAAGTTGATTATGCTTTAAGTATAACAGGCTTTGCTGGTCCAACTGGAGGAACGCCTGAAAATCCTGTAGGCACAGTTTACATAGGATTTTCTTATAAAAATAAAATAAAAGCTTTTAGATTTAGTCTCTCAGGAGATAGAAATCAGATTCAGCTTTTAGCAAGTTATACCTCTCTTGATATTTTAAGGAGGTATCTTCTTTATGGTGAGAGCTTTTTTAGCTATAGATTTGCCACAGGAATTAAAGAAAGAACTTTTTAATCTAAGTAAAACTTTCAACTATGAAGGTTTAAAACTAAAATGGGTGGAAGAAGAAAATTTGCACCTTACTCTCCGTTTTTTTGGAAATATCTCAGAAAGTTTAGTAGAAAAAATTTATGAAAAATGTAAAGAAGTTTGTAAAGAGATAGAACCTTTTGAACTTACCCTTGGTCTTGTTTCTTATTTTCCTTTAAAAGGTACTCCAAGAGTAATATGGATTGGAATAGATTCAGCTTCTAATAACCTTCTTAAACTTGATAATTTATTAAAAAAAACTTTAAAACCTTTAAAATTAAAAGAAGAAAGAGAAGAGTTTCATCCTCATGTAACTTTACTCCGAGTCAAAGAAAAAACAGATCCGGTAGCTCTAAAAAAATTTTTTGAAGAACTTAAAAGGGCTTCTGAAAAATTAAAAGGAAGGTCCTTTTTTGTAAGAGAAATCATAATTTTTAAAAGTGACCTCTTCCCCTCTGGTCCTAAATATACACCTTTAAAAATTATACCTTTAGGAAAGAAAAAGAGCCCCCGTGAAAACTAAAATTTTTTTATTAATTATTTTAGCTACCTTTTTTCTTGTTTCTTCTTTTGCAACTGAAAAACCAAACTTATCAAAAGACACCCCTGATTATGGAGATGCTTTAATTATAGGCTCTATAGCTGATGCAAGTATTCTTATCCCAATGATAGCAACTGATGTAATGAGTCATGAAGTGGCAGGACGCATTTTTTTAGGTGTAGTAAAGTATGCACCAGATCTTAAAATAATAGGGGAGCTTGCTGAAAAATTTGAAATATCTCCTGATCAAAAAACTATAACTTTCTACCTAAAAAAGGGGGTTAAGTGGGCAGACGGGGTTGAAGTAACTGCAGAAGATGTCCATTTTGGCTTTAAACTTATTACCTCCCCTGAAATACCCTCTCCTTATGCAAGTGATTTTTTAGAAGTAAAAGAATTTAAAATTATTGATCTCTATACTTTTAAAGTAACTTATAAAAGACCTTTTGCCTTAGCTTTACCTTCTTGGGGGAATTTAGTTGTTTTACCTAAGCACATTCTTGAAGGAAAAAGCTTAGATTATTTAAGAAATGTTTTTGGAAGAAATCCTATGGGAAACGGTCCTTTTAAATTAGAAAGGTGGAAAACACAACAAGAAATACTTTTAAAATATAATCCTCTTTATTATGAGGGTAGAGCTTTTTTAAATTATTTAATTTACAGAATAATTCCTGATCCTTCAACACTGTTTATGGAATTAAAATCTGGTGGTATTGATTGGATTTCTCTTACCCCCTTACAATATTTAAAACTCCAAAGAGAAAGTGAACTAAAAAGCCAATTTAACATTTATAAATATTCTTCTTTTTCCTTTACTTATATTGGTTATAATTTAAATCACCCATTTTTCAAAGATAAGAGGGTAAGAAAGGCACTTTGTTATGCAATAAATAAAGAAGAAATAGTAAAGGGTGCTCTTTTAGGTCAGGGGATACCTGCATATGGACCTTATAAACCTGATACCTGGTTTTATAATAAAAATATTGAAAATTCTTGTCCTTACAACCCCCAAAAAGCACTTGAATTATTAAAATCTGCTGGTTTTAAGAAGGGAAAAAATGGAATTTTAGAAAAAGATGGTAATCCTTTTGAATTTACTATTCTTATAAATCAAGGAAATCTTGCAAGACTCCTTGCAGCTCAAACTATTCAAAGACAACTCTCTCAAATAGGAATAAAGGTAAATATAAGGGTAATGGAATGGACTACTCTTATTCACCAGTTTATAGATACAAGAAGATTTTCCGCAGTAATCTTAGGATGGGCAACTGGTCCTGATCCTGATCTTTATGACATTTTTCACTGCTCTAAAACAAAACCTCCGGGACTTAATTTTATAAGCTATTGTAACCCTAAACTTGATAAACTTTTAGAAGAAGGTAGATATACCTTAGATACAGAGAAAAGAAAAAAAATTTATTACCAGATACAAGAAATTTTAGCAGAAGACCAGCCTTATACTTTTTTATATATACCTATGAGTTTAGAAGCTATTCATAAAAGATTTAAAGGAATTAAAGTCTCTCCCATAGGGATTGGATATAATATAGAAAAATGGTGGGTTCCTAAAAATATGCAAAAATATTTAATACCCTAAAACCTACCTTTTCGCACTTCGTAAGTGAGATAAATTAGAATTATTTTAATTTAAAAGAGGTTAGTTAAGATGAAGATTACTATAATAGGTGGAGGGAGTTGGGGAACAGCCCTTGCTAAAATTTTAGGAGAAAAAAAATTTGAAGTCTCCATTTTGGTAAGAAGAGAAGCAGTTTATGAAGCCATAAATAAAGAAAAAGAAAACCCCTTCTATTTACCTGGTATTAAACTATCTGAAAGAGTCAAAGCTGAACTAGAACCAAAAAAGGCTTTTAAAGATTCTCAAGTAATACTTTGGACTATTCCCTCTTTTACTTTAAAAGAAAATTTAGAAAATCTAAAAACTTACGCAAGTAAAATCTCTTATCATATTTCTGGTATAAAAGGTATAGATTGGGAAACTAAAAAAACACCCTTTAGTATCTTAAAAGAAACTTTACCCAAAGATTGTAAGATTTTTGTTTTAGGAGGTCCTTCTTTTGCTAAAGAAGTAGCCTTGGGACTACCTACAGCTGTAGTGCTGGCAGGAGAAAAAGAGGAAGACACCCAAAAAATACAAGAACTTTTAGCTATGCCTTATTTTAGAGTTTATAGAAGTGATGATCCTGCAGGAGTGGAAATAGCAGGTGCTTTAAAAAATATTATAGCTATTGCCTCAGGAATAAGTGATGGACTGGAACTGGGACTTAATGCAAGAGCAAGTCTTATTACCAGGGGGCTCATAGAAATAATTCGCTTAGGAACTAAGCTTGGAGGAAAACTTTATACTTTTTATGGTCTTGCAGGAGTTGGTGATCTTGTTTTAACTTGCACAGGAGCCCTTTCAAGAAATTATCAAGTAGGTTATAGACTTGGGAAAGGAGAAAAGCTTGAAAAAATCTTAGTAGACCTTAGACAGGTTGCAGAAGGAGTTAAAACTGCAAAGGTTGTTAAAGAGCTTGCCAAAAAATTTGAGATTGAGCTTCCCATTTGCGAAGAAGTTTATCGAGTTCTATATGAAAATGAATCTCCAAAAGCTTCTCTAAACCGCCTTTTATCTCGAACCCTCAAAAAAGAATTTGAGAATTTTTAGCAGTATTTATCAAAAATTAAAAAACTGAAATAAGACTTAATACTTGAAGTTGTAAAAAGTTATAATAATTTATTCGTATGGAACTAAAACTTCTTATGCATATTCCAGATTCTAAAAGATTTGAAGCTGGATTGAAAATGGCTAAAAATTTTGTTACAAGTATAAAAAATATCAACTCCTTTTCAGTAAAAATTCTTGTAAATTTTGAAGGAATAACTATTTTAAATAATTTTAAACCTTTTGAAAGTCTTTTTAAAGAAATTTTAGCTCTTGATATTGAGGTATATTTCTGTGAAAATGCCTTAAAAGTTTTTAATATCCCTTTTGAGAAAGTTCCAAAAGGTGGAAAAACAGTCCCAGCAGGAATTGTGGCACTTGTTGAATGGCAAAATGAAGGTTATCAATATGTAAGAGCCTAATTTTTATTTTTCAACAAAAATTTTTACTTCCCCTTCTTTTTTAACTATATTAACAACTACATCATCTCCATATCTTTTAAGATAGAGATCTACTTTACCATTTTTTAACATAAGATCTTTTATCCATAATTCCTCAAGAAATTTGGGAAGCATGGGATGTTTAAAAATTATTTCATTTTTTTCAAAAGAAAGCCCGAGACATCCTTGAAGAATTAAAAACACAGCTCCAGCAGACCAAGCCTGTGGATGACAAGCAACCGGATAATGAGTGGGACCTTCATTAGGTCTTCTTTCAAATCCACAAAAAAGTTCTGGAATTCTATGAAGTTTAAAAAAAGTACTGACTTCAAAAAGAGCTTTTAGTATTTTTATAGCCTCTTCTTTAAATCCATATAAAGAAAGACCAAAAGCAATAAGTGCATTATCATGAGGCCATACAGAACCATTATGATAAGATAAAGGATTATAACGAATCTCCAAAGAAGATAAAGTTCTTATTCCCCATCCAGAAAAAAAGTGTTTTTCAAAAAATAGAGAGGCAAGTATACGAGCTTTAGAAGGGGTAATAGCTTTGCTAAAAAGTAGATACCCTGCATTACTTGTTCTTACTTTGCATTGTTTTTTATCTCCATCTAAAGCTAAAACAAAACAATTAATTTCATCACACCAAAACTTTTCTTCAATAAGTTCTTTTATTCTTTCTGCAGATTTTTCCCATTTTAAAGCTAATTCTTTTTCTCCAAGAATTCTTGCTAATTTAGAGGCTTCTCTTTTTGCTTTATAAACATATCCCTGAACCTCAACTAAAGCTATAGGTGGTTTTACTAATGTTCCATCTCCATAAAAAATGCTGTCTTCAGAGTCTTTCCATCCTTTATTAGTTAATCCTTTTTTAGAAGGAAAATATTCTACAAATCCATCTCCATCTATATCTCCGTAATTATCTATCCAAGAAATTGCTAATACTATATTTTCCCAAATACTTTTGATAAAATCTATATCTCCAGTTCTTTCAAAATATTTACTGGCTAAGATTACAAAAAGAGGAGTTGCATCAACACTCCCATAATATTTAGCGTACGGAATTTCTCCAGTTCTTGCCATTTCTCCTTTTCTTATTTCATGGATAATCTTACCAGGTTCTGCATCCTGTTCAGGATTAAATTCCTTAGCTTGATGATGTGCTAAAAATGCTAAAGTCCCCTTAGCAATAGAAGGATTTATCCATAAACACTCTAAAGCGGTAATAATACCATCTCTTCCAAAAATAGTGTTAAACCATGGGATACCTGCATAAGGATAAACTCCATATTCTGTAGAAGTAGTAAGCATTACTATATCAGCCCATGATCTTTTAAGCCATTGATTAAATTGTTCGTTAGATGTATAAATCTTACAACTTTTGTTTTCCCAATCCTTTACACGTCTTTTTATATAATAAAGAGCTTTCTTATAAGAGCATTTTGTTAAATTTTGTTTTTCTATTAAACATTTAATAGTTAAATAAAGAGTATAATTCTCTTTTGGATTTAATTTAATTTTATAAGTTACTTTAGTAGAAAAAATATCCCCAGGAAGCGGAGTAAAAGAAATGAGTGTTTCTCTTGTAATATTATCAAGTCCCTCATAAATAAACTTTATTTTATCCTTTTTTACTTCTACCGGTAAAAATTTTCCTTTTCTTTCTCTTTTATATCCTCTAACTTCAAATATATCTGCAAAATCATTATTAAAATAAAAATTTAATTCTAATTCTACAGGACAAAGAAAAAAATTTTTGAGATAAATTTTTTCATAACAACAATTTTCGTATAAAAATTTAGTTCTTAAAATGTGAATATTACCCTCAGGAATTATAATTTCTCCATTTTTTATTATATCTGGATTTGTTAAATCTACTGTTAAAAGGGAATTATCTTCTTTGACTGCTGAACTTAAAAGAATAGGTCTTTCATCAAATAGGTAAAATTTCCAATAGGAAAGAAATCGAGTACCTTCGTAATAGATTCCTTCCTCATTATTTTCCCCAATATCTATATTTCCGTAAAGATCAAAAATTGCAAAACTTTCTTCATGTTTTAGAGTGTAGCTTTCTATAAAAAAATTTTCTTTCATGTAGAAATTTATCCAGCTTTAAGTAAAATTTCTTTTTTTGTAATTCTTTGATAAATGCGAAGGTATTCTTCAGCCATTCTTCTTGCTGTAAATCTTTTTTCAAATTCTTTTCTACAATCATATCTATTAAGATTTACAACCTTATTAAGAGCATAAACTGCTGAATCTATATTATCCACAATAAAACCTGTTTTACCATCTTTTATAATTTCTGGAACAGCTCCACAATTCCAAGCAACAACCGGAGTTCCACAAGCAAGAGACTCTATCATAACCAATCCAAAGGGCTCTGGCCAATCTATAGGAAATATTAATGCATAAGCATTACCTAAAAATTCATTTTTCTCTTTTTCTCCAATTTCTCCAATAAATTCTACCCAAGGATTTTTGAGCATGGGTTTAATTACTTCCTTAAAATAGACCTCATCAGCTTTATCAACTTTG
>Ga0197143_1000420_pt1 | contig 47935 bp, 36 predicted proteins | sample GBS70_MetaG_FD_148603 | JGI IMG/M metagenome (GOLD analysis project Ga0197143, IMG submission 148603) | Sediment microbial communities from Great Boiling Springs, Gerlach, Nevada, United States - GBS 70_MetaG | ecosystem: Environmental > Aquatic > Thermal springs > Hot (42-90C) > Sediment... | reverse complement strand
TGTTTGCAAAGCAAACTCTGGTACATGGCTCCGCGGGCAGGATTCGAACCTGCAACCCTCCGGTTAACAGCCGGATGCTCTACCGTTGAGCTACCGCGGAATATATTTGAATTGTATCAATTTTCAATTATTCTTTCAACTTTTTTATTTCCCGGTGTTCTCTTAGTTTTTCTAATGCTTTTGCCTCAATTTGTCTAATCCTTTCTCTGGTGACTCCGAATTCTTTTCCTACTTCTTCTAAGGTGTGAGTTACTCCGTTTTTTAATCCAAACCTCATTTCTAAAATTTTTCTTTCTCTTGGGGTTAAATCATTCAAAATTTCTTGTAATTTTTCTCTCAAAAGGGCCCTAGCTGCTTCAGTTGAAGGTAAAGGAATTTTTTCGTCTTTGACAAATTCTGAAAGAGTATCTTCCTCATCTTCGCCAACTGGGGTTTCTAGAGAAACAGTTCCTTGGGAAATTTTTATTAAGTAATGAACTTTATCAACCTCAATCCCCATTTCAGCAGCAATTTCTTCTGGTAAGGGTTCTCTTCCTAAATCTTGAATTAATCTTCTTTTTACTTGATTGAATTTTGTTAACAATTCTACCATATGCACTGGAATTCTAATTGTTCTTGCTTGATCTGCTAAAGCTCTGGTTATTGCTTGTCTTATCCACCAAGTGGCATAAGTTGAAAATTTGTATCCTTTTCTCCAGTCGAATTTTTCAACCGCTCTAAAAAGGCCTATATTCCCTTCTTGAATTAAATCCAAAAGGGTCATATGAGGAGATTTCCCCACATATTTTTTGGCAATTGAAACAACCAACCTCAAATTTGCTTTTATTAATTTTTCTCTAGCAGCTTGGTCTCCCTTTTCAATTCTTTTTGCCAACTCTTTTTCTTCCTCTGCGGTTAGTGTTGGTGTTTCTCCAATTTCCTTGAGATACATTTGAACTGGATCAATCTTTAAATCATGGGCGATTAATTCTTCTTCTGAAAGCGGAGCTAAAAGATACCTATGTTCTCTTACTTCAATTCCTTCTTTTTCTAATCTATCATAAACTTTTTCTAAACCTTCAATGTCTTCTTCAATTTCTGGAAAGAAATATAAAATTTCAGAAAAAGTAACAAAACCTCTCTCTTTTCCTTTTTTAATTAATTGAGAGAGTTTGTGCTCAGAAAAAATCTCTTTCTTTTTCTCTTCTGTTCTGATAATGCTTTTTTTCTTTTTTAGAGTTTTTGGTTTTTTCTTTTTTTGTTTTTTTGATTTCTTTTTTTTCATAATTTGCTTAATTTTTTTGAAATTTCTTTAATTTTCTCCAGCAGTTCTTTCACCTTTTGATCATCCTTCCTTTCTTCTGCCTTCCTCAACTCCTTTGAAAATTCCTCCAATTGCTTTTTTAATTTAATTGTTTTGATTTCTCGTTGACAAAACTTTATTTCACTTTCCATTTTTTCCTTTTCTACTTCTTCAACCTCAGCCCTCAAAGAAAGAATATCAAAGTATTCCTTCACTTCTGGAGGGAAATCTTCCTTTTTCGATCTTAATTTATTCAAAATTGCTTTTCCTTTTTCACTAAGAAAAAAGGGGGTCTCTTCATCAATTAAATTAATACTTTCAGGGAATTTCAAAATTAACGTCAACAATCTTTCTTCCAAAATTTCCTCTCTCCTTTGGGTTGTAACTTCTTCCTCTTCTAAACCAATTCCTCGTTCTTCAATTTTTAGTTTTTCCAATTCTTCCCAAATACTTTCTTCTCGTGTTTCTAATTCCTTGGCTAGTTTCGAAACCCAGAAAGATTGTTCTACTTTGTTTTCTATTCTTTTTATTGCTGGTAAGATAACTTTTAAAATTTCTTTTTTGCCCTCTATAGTATTTTTGTTGAAGTTTGAAAAGGCACTTTTGAAGTAAAAATCTAAAATTGAAATGGCATCTTCAACTATTTTTTTAAATTCTTGAGGATCCTCGGAAATGACATCTGCAGGATCTTTTGCTGGTGGTAGAATCAGCACTTTAATATTAAATCCAGATTCTTGAGCTAAGTCTATTCCTCTTTTTGTTGCAAAATCTCCTGCAATATCCATGTCAAAACCCAAATATAAATTGTCAGAATATCTTTTCAAAATTGCTAATTGATGCGAAGTTAAGGAAGTGCCTGAAACAGAAACTGTGTTTTCAAAAGCTGCTTGATGAGCTAAAATTGTGTCAGTGTATCCTTCTACTAAAATGCAAAAATTTTTCTTTCTAATTTCAACTTTCGCTTTATCCAATCCATAAAGCACTTTTCCTTTATCATAAATTAGAGTATTTGGCGTGTTAATGTACTTTGCTCCTTGATCTTTTTTAAAGATTCTTCCTCCAAAACCTATTACTTGAGAGTTTAAATCAAAAATTGGAAAAATTATTCTCCCTCGAAATCTGTCAAAATATTCTTGGGTTTCAGTTTTTATAGCAAGGCCCGCTTTTTCAATTTCATCTCTTTTATATCCTTTTTTTACTAAAAAATCAAGTAGAGCTCTTTTTGTCTCCGGGGCCCATCCAATTCTCCATTTTTTGATAGACTCTTTGTTAATTCCTCTTTTTTCTAAATATTCAATTACCTCTCTCCCTGTTTTTCCTTCCAATTGTTTTTCAAAAAATTTGCAAGCCAATTCACAAATTTCATAAAGCCTTTGTCTTTCAGTTTTCAACTTTTGATATTCTGGGGAGAAAGGTTTCAAATCAATACCAGCTTTTTTTGCTAAAATTCTTAACGCGTCTCCAAATTCTACTCCTTCAATCTCCATTATGAATTTGAAAACATCACCCCCCTTTGAGCATCCAAAGCAATGCCAAATTTGTCGTGCGGGGGAAACGAAAAAAGAAGGATTTTTTTCTGAATGAAAAGGACAAAGGGTTTTATAATTTGATCCTGCCTTCTTTAAAGGTAAATAAGAAGAAATTACCTCAACAATATCCAAGCGAGATTTTATTTCTTCAATTAGAGACATGGGTTTAATGATTTGTCTTTTTTATTTTATCAAATAATTTTGCCCTCAAAAAAGCGATCCTCAAAATTGAGGATCGCAACGAAAATCTCTTCTCAGTAGAGACTTCGGAGAGCCTCAATTAGAGCTTCTTTCTTCTTTTCGATTCGTGAGAATTCTCCAGTGTAAAACCAATCCCTTTCTCCCTTCCCTTGAGCGAGTATTGTTTGAGTTTTTACTTCTACAAGATAAACAAGACACAGATAAGTTACCACTCGAGCTCCTACTTTCTCAATTAGCTCTACCCTCACCTCAACAGGAGCATCATCTACAACCCTCCATCCTTTGCTTCTCAGTTCTCTCACTAACTCCCACTTGATCTCTGGTCCTAGTGAAGTAATTTCCACGATGCGAACTCTTTTGGGAATTTTTTCCTTGGAACCAACAAGCTGGATTGCATGAAGAACGGAAAAGGTGGCAGAAAGTGAAATAGCTCCCCAAGCGAAAGTGCGGTTTGGTTCGCGACCACCGAGTGCCACTTCAAGTAGAGACCTAAAAGAAGAAGTTGCATCCTGAGAATAGGCAAAACTCACAAAGGTTAAAACAAACAGCATGCTCGCTTTTTTCAACATCTTAAATCACCTCCAATGATTTTAGGGTGCTAATTTTAAAATATATCATATTTTAAAAAATTGTCAAAATAATTTGGACAGTTAATTTGCTATTTTTGAATTTTTATTTGTTAGTTTACTTGCTATAATTAAAAAATGAGAATTGCCCAAGTTGCTCCTTTGTGGATTTCTGTTCCTCCAAAAACTTATGGAGGTACTGAGTTAGTAATTTCTTGGCTTTGCGATGAATTAGTCAGAAGAGGACATGATGTTTGGTTGTTTGCCTCTGGTGATTCTAAAACAAAGGCCAAATTGATACCCATTTGGCCCTCTTCTCTTTGGAATGCAAATTTGAGAACCCCTCATGCTGTTTTTTCTTTACTCTATAAAAAATTGATCGAGATGCAAGATCAATTTGACATAATTCATGATCATTGCGAATGGTATACTTGTCCTTACTCAAAATTTTTAAAACCACCAATAGTTACAACTTTGCATCATTCTCTTACCGAAGAAACGATTACTCTTTATAAAAAATTTCCAAATATCAACTATGTTGCAATTTCAAAAGACCAAATGAAAAGAGCAGCTGGAACAAACGTTGTCAAAACGATCTATCATGGTCTCCCTTTGGAAAGGTATCCTTTTTCTGAAAAACCAAAAGATTATTTGCTTTGGCTGTCAAGAATTGGACCTGATAAAGGAATTGCAGAGGCAATCGATATTGCAAAACTTGCAGGAGAGAAATTGATAATTTCAGGCCCTATTTTGCCACAATATGCAGATTATTTTGAATTTAGAATAAAACCACTAATTGATGGGAAAAAAATTCAATTTGTCGGAGCTGCAGATTTCAAAAAGAAAATTCAACTTTTACAAGGAGCAAAAGCATTTTTATTTCCAGTAAAAAGACCAGAACCTTTTGGTTTAGTTGTCATTGAAGCCATGGCTTGTGGAACCCCAGTAATTGCTTTCAAACAAGGTTCGATGCCAGAATTAATAAAAGATGGAGAAACTGGATTTTTGGTAAATTCAATAGAGGAAGCAGTTTTGGCGTTAAAAAAAGTTGAAAAAATAAAAAGGGTAAATTGCAGAAATTGGATAAAAGAAAATTTCAGCCTAAGAAGAATGGTTAATAGATACGAAAAGCTTTACAAAAAAATAATAAAGATGGCAAAAAATGAAAAAACTTAGAATTGCCCAAATAGCTCCAATTTGGTATCCTGTCCCCCCTAAAAAGTACGGGGGGATCGAAAGAATCGTTTATTATTTGACAGAGGGGTTAAAAAAACTGGGACATAAAGTTTCTCTTTTTGCTACTAAAAATTCAAAAGTTTCTACAAAAATTTTTTGGTGGAGAAAAAAATCTTTAGCAGAAGATAAAATTCTCTGGTCAGATTATTTTTTGGAATTAGAACACCTCGCTTTTTCTTTTTCAAACTTGAAAAATTTTGATATTGTTCATTGCCACACTGGACCAAAAACCTTTTTCTTTTTAAATTTTGTCAAAATTCCAGCAATTTTTACTTTTCACAATCCAATAAGGATCGAAAAGAAAACTCCCCTCTTTGAGATTGCAAAAAGATATAAAGAAAAAATCAATGCGGTTTTTTTATCAAAAGCTCACAGAAAATTTTGTAACTTTTCTTTCAAAAGAAATTTTGTTGTTTATAATGGAGTGGATTTGAAACTTTTTAAATTTTCAAAGAAACCAAAAGATTACTTTTTGTGGGTAGGAAGGGTCGAACCTTACAAAGGAATTGAGAATGCAATTTATGTCGCAAAAAAAACAAAAATAAAACTAATGTTAGTTGGAAAAGTTGATTCTGAAAAAAGAAAATATTTTGAAGAGAAAATAAAACCAAATTTAAATGAAAAAATTAAATACTTGGGAGAGGTTTCTCAAAAAAGATTAATTAAAATTTATCAAGGAGCAATTGCAACTTTATATCCAATTGAGTGGGAAGAACCATTCGGTCTAATCATGGGAGAATCGATGGCTTGTGGGACTCCAGTGATTGCTTTTGCTTTTGGATCAGCAAAAGAGGTAATTAAAGACGGAAAAACTGGCTTTGTAGTTCCTTTTTTGAACAAAAAAGGAGAAAAAAATTTTGAGGGATTGATTGAAGCAATAGACAGAATCAGAGAAATTAAAAGGGAAGATTGCAGAGAGTGGGTTGAAAAAAATTTTTCAATTGAAAAAATGGTAAAAAATTATGAAAAAATTTACTATCAGATCTTATAAATTTTGCTTTGTTTCTAGAGGACCTGGAGAAACAGGACAAGCAAGGGCCTTGGCAAAATTTTTATCAAAAAAAGGAGGGAAAATTCTGTTTTGCCTACATCAAGAAAAGAATTTGTTTTTTCTTAAAGATGACAAGGAATTTAAAATTTTCTTGACTCCCACACCAGGAAATCTAAAGAAGGTGGTGGAAAATGAAAGGCCTGATTTTTTATTTTTATTTAATTCGAAAATGTGGGATGATGAATTTAAAGAAAAATGTCCATTCAAAAAACCAAAATTTGTGTTCTGTTTTGATTCAAACTGGTTGTTCAATGACAAAAAATACCCACATTATAAATTTTTAAAATGGGCAGATAAGTATTTTATTTTGTTTCCTAAAAAGATTTTTGAGCTGGGATTAAAAGAATTTGGGGGAAATTTCAAAATTGAAGAAAAAATAAAAAAGAAATTAATTCCGATTGGCTTTATTCCTTCTTATTCTCCACTTCCAGAAAAAAAGAAAAAGAAAATAAAAAAAGAGTTGGGGATTAAAGAAAAGTTAATTTTTTCTTATTTTTCTGGTTTTGGGGCGGGGTATCGAGGTTTTGCCTTGGAAAATTTTGTTAAAGCTTGTGAACGTTTAATGAAGAAAAAAAGAGAGATTAGGGCAATCTATATTGGACCAAGGCTAGGAATCCAAAAAGATTGGCTAATCGAAAAAGAAGGGGTTTCAGCAAAAAAGTATTTTGAAATTTTAGCCTCTTCAGATTTAGTCTTTATGCATCAAGGAATGGTTACTCTAGCTCAGGGAATATCTTGTCAAATTCCGGTAATCTGCAATGTTTCCATTTTAAAAACCGAACTTCCAAGGCTTCACTTTTGGGAAGTTTTGCCTTTTAAGAGAGCAGGTGTTTGTGAAATGTTCTCAAAAACGACAAAAATTGAGAAAATTGCAAAAAAGGTCGAAGAACTTTTGTTTAATAAAAAGAAAGTTGAAAAAATGAAAAAGCGACAAAGAGAAATTTTTGAGAGAGGAGAAGAAAAATTTTTAAAAGAATTAAAAAAAATATGCACAAATTGAAAATTGGGCAAATTTCTCCTTTAAATTTGCCAATTCCTCCAAAAAAGTATGGAGGAACAGAAAGGATCATTTTTTGGCTTTGTGGAGAATTAAAAAAAATGGGGCATGAAGTTTTTCTTTTTGGAGCCGGGGACTCAAAAGTTTCTTGTAAATTAATACCAATAATAAAAAAAGCATTATGGAAAGATAAAAAGATTAAAGAACATGCTCCATATTATGCATTAGAAATGGCAGTAATTTCAGAAATGGCAGAAAAGTTAAAATTGGATATTTTACACGACCATTTGGGGCCTTGGAGTCTGAGTTTGTATGGAAAGTTAAAGACTCCAATTTTGCATACTTTGCATGTTCCTTTTCAAGGAAGAGAAGATAGGATTTTGGTTTATCAAAAATTAAATGCAAAATTGATCTCAATTTCTTTTGCTCAAAGAAAACCAGCGCCAAATTTAAATTATATAGCCAATGTTTACAACGGAATAGACATTTCAATTTTCCCTTTCAATAAAAAACCAAAAAATTATTTTATTTGGGTTGGAGAATTATCAAAAAGGAAAGGAATTTTAGAAGTGATTGAAATCGCAAAGAGAGCAAAAATCAATCTCTACATTGCAGGCAGGATTCCCCCACCCAATCAAACAGAAGATCATCAATTTTTTAAAAAGTTTATCCAAAAGAAATTAAATAGAGGTAAGATTAAATATGTAGGAGAACTTTCTCAAAGAAAACTTTCTTTTTATTACAGGAATGCGATCGCTTTTTTATACCCATTGCAATGGGAAGAACCGTTCGGTTTAACGATGGTAGAATCGATGGCTTCTGGAACTCCAGTGATTGCGTTTGAGAGAGGTTCTGTACCCGAGGTAGTGAAAGATAAATTAACTGGTTTTGTAATTAAACCGTTTAAAAAAGAGAAACAAAATTTTGAAGATTTTATTTTTGCCATAGAGAACATTTCAAAAATTAAAAGAGAAGATTGCAGAGAGTGGGTTGAGAAAAATTTCACAAAAGAAAAAATGGCAAAAGAATATGAAAGAGTGTATTATAGGATATTAAATGGTTAAACTAATTCCGAAAATAATAGAAAAAATAAATGAGGTTTTGAGGAAGGAAGGACTCTTCCCTTTAGAAACTCCTAAAGACTTTTTAAAAAGGACTCATGGAAGAAAACATAGATATTCAACCGTTTGTCAGGATAAGCAAGGAAAAAGGTTTATTTTTTATGCTAGATTACATGATTCTCCGTTTGAAAAAAAAAGAATGATAACAGAGGTGAAACTGGCAAAGGTCTTAATGAAAAAAAGATATGATTTTTTCCCCAGATATTTTAAGGGCGAGATAAAAAAAGATTTTGAGTGGATTTTAAGAGAGTATTTTGATGAAGATCCTCTCGAAGATAAGGAAAATATTGAAAAATTAAAAAGAAAAATTTCTGGAGAAGAAATTTTAAGGATTTGCAAAGCTCTTTTGAAATTTCAAAAGCTTAAGATGACAAATTTTCCTTTCTTAAAAAAATTCGATCTAAAAAAATACCTCCGATTACTAGAACAAATAGAAAAAGAAGAAATATTTTCAAAGGAGGAATTGAAAAAGCTTAAAGAATTTTTGAAAAAGAATTTTCAAATTTTGAAAAAAGAAAACAAATACTTTTCTCATGGAGATCTTCAAATTGGCAACATAATTTTATTTGATAGAAAAATAAAGATAATTGATTTGGAAAGTGCGCAAATTTCAAATTTTGCTTTCGACGTTTGCTTTCTGTGGGGAAGACTTTGGAGAGAAAGAAAGGTTGCTAAGGAAGTCTTGGATAATTTTTATAAATTTTTGCCAAAAAATAAAAGAAAGAGGTTTGAAGTCCTTTTTAGGTTAAATTCCCTTTTTGTTGGATTCCATTCTTTTATGCAAGAGCCCAAAGAGCACGATCGAAAGACAATTCAAAAAAGAAAAAAATTTTTCTTAAATGTTTTAAGAAAATCTCTTGAATCTTTTGGAGAATTGCAAAAATTATGAAAGTGGCGATAATTTCAGATACTCATGATAATTTGGAAAATTTGAAAAGATTTTTTGAATTTGCAAAGAAAAAGAAAATAGAGACTTTAATTCATTGCGGAGATGTATGTAACGGACAAACCTTGAAGGAAATAGAAAAAAATTTTGCAAAGATTTACCTTTGTCTTGGAAATGCTGATGTAAGAGATTCGCTTTTAAAAGAAGCAAAAAAGACAGAAATTTTTGAAAACGAAGGAAAAATCGAAATTGAAGGATTAAAAATTGGATTTTGCCATATGTTCAACTTTAAAGAAAAAAATTTAAATGATTTTGACTTTTACTTTTTTGGACATTCTCATTGGCCATTTTTAAAAAGAGAGAAAGAGTGTTTTTTGGCAAATCCTGGAAATTTAGCAGGACTTTTTTATAAAGCAACTTTTGCGATATTGGAGACAGAAACAAAAAAATTGGAATTAAAAATTTTAGAGAAAATCAAATGAAAAATTCTTGGGATGAAATCTATAAAAAAGAAAAAAATAGAGGGTGGATGTAGGAGCAAAGTAAAGATTTATCTGATTTAAAAAGATAATAAAAATCTTTAAGGGAAAGAGGTAAAAAGAATTCTCGAGCTTGGATGTGGGGTTAGAAGGAATTTGGTTTTTCTTGTAAAGAATAACTTTGAGGTGTTTGGAATTGATTTTTCGAAAATTAGATTAAAAATAGTAAGAGATAATTTTGGGAAAAAGCAAAACTTAAGCTGGGTAATATTTATGAAAAATTACCCTATCCAGATAGTTTTTTTCGATGCAATTGTCTCTATTAGAGTAATTTATCATCAAAAGTTAGCTAAAATAAGAAAGTTAATTAAAGAAATTAAAAGAATTTAAAAACCGAGAGGTTAATTTTCTTTATTGTTTTGGGAAGAGAAAAGATTCTAAGCTAAACGAAAAAGAAAATAAAGTTCGTAGATAAAAGCACTTATGGAATAATGGAAGAGACAGAAAAGATTCTTTATCATTTTCACTTGAATTGAAAAAATAATAAAAGAAGAATTCAGAGATTTTAAAATTTGAGAAATTTGGAAAGATAAGGAAGGCTATTTAGCTTTTTGGGGAATTTTACAAAAAGTTAAATAAAGCCCCCAAGCTCCAAGCTTGGAAATAACAAGGTGGTTTTGGCAAATCAATAGTGATTTTTCCATCAACTACCCCATAATATTCTGGTAAATATCCCAATTCTCTATAAGCTCTCAAAATTGCTTTTTTTACTTTTTGATATTCCTTTTGGTACCCCAGTTTTTTAAGTCCCTGGGCAATGATCCAATTATCATGGGGCCAAATTGAACCTAAATGGTAAGATGTTGGATCAAAATCTTCTTCCAGCGCAGAATGGGTTCTGATTCCGTAAGGAGTAAACATATCTTTTTCAAAAAGCCTTTTAACTACTAAATCTATTTTTTCTTTTTCCTTTATTATTCCAGTAAACAAAAGATGGCCAGGATTTGAGGTAATCGCCTTTCTTTGTTGTTTTTTGCCGTTTAGTGCTAGGGCAAAATATTTTTTATCTTCCATCCAAAATCTTTCATTAAACTTTTTCTTTAACTGCCAAGCCCTTTCTTCAAGTTTATCTACCAAATCCCAATCCTTTTTTTCTTCTGCTAATTTAGCCACTTCTCTTAATGCCAAATATTGATATCCCTGAACTTCTACCAATGCCACTGGAGGTTCAATTTTTAAATGATCTTCAAAAGAATCCTTCCATCCTTGATGGAAAAGCCCTTTTTCGGTTTTTCTTTGATACTCAACAAATAAATCTTTGTCTTTATCTCCATATTCTTCAATCCAGTGAATGGCCATTAGAATATTTCCCCAATGAGAATCAAGAAATTTTCTGTCTTTTGTTTTGTGATAGTAAAAAGAAAACAGAATTAAAAAAAGGAGTGTAGAATCTATTGATCCGTAGTAGGGAAATGGAAAATGATATTGAGGGTGTGATTTGAATTTAAAATCAAGCTCGTGTAAAATTTTCCCCGGCTCTTCTTCTTTCTCGTTATTTATCACCTTTCCTTGGTATTGAGAGAGAACTTCTAATGTTGCTTTTGCGATTCCAGGTTTTTCATTTAAAAGCTGCCATGCAGAAATTAAGGCATCTCTTCCAAAGAGTCGGTGATAATTTGGTAAACCTGCTTTCAAAAATCCTTTTCGGTCTTTTAGTTTAGTGAGTTCAGAGAGAATCTTTTTTCTTAAAATTTTTCTTTTAAAGTAACTAAGGAACATTTGTTTTACAACCCTCAGAAAGAGTTTATTAGTTTTTTCTAAATGTTTCCTTTGACAAAAACGGATTGTGTTTGATAAATCAAGGTATCAAAAATTGTGGTCAATTTTTTATCAAAAGTTTTGGTAAAGTTTTAATAATTCCTCTTGCAAAAATTTCGTCACAGATATCTTCATTTCCAAAACTTTCAGATTGAATTTATACAGGCTCTAGAGAGAATTTTCTAGAAAAAAGACCCTTGAGAATTCTTGTTAACCTCTAGCAGAAAAATACATCCTTTTACCCTGTCTGTAGTAGAGTTCTTTTTAAGATAACAAATCTTAAAAAATTCGGAGCAAGAACAAGAAAGAAATTTCTTTATTCCATTTCATTCTTCTATTTCTGCTTTCAAAATTATTACAGGATTCTCTCTTGCCTTTTCTAAGTTCTCCATAAGATTATCAAACATTTCGTCAAATTCAACAGGCTCTCTCTTTCTTTTGTAGGGATTAGCAAAGGACAAAATCTGTTGATAAACAAAAGGGTGCCATTTTTCCATTTCCTTCAACCTTTGCGCAATTTCTGTAATCAAAGAATTCGCCTGTCTCACTCTTTCTGAGCGTCTTTCTCTTTCTTTTAAAGCTTCTTCCAGAGGTAGTTCCAAGAAAAAATCACATTTCTTCAAAATAGATTCCAACATGCCACCTCTCAATCTTTCATCTTGCTCATAACCAATTCCCAAAGTTACATAGTAAGCCTGTTCTATAGAATCGGTTAAAATAGGTTCTGTTTCCAAGAGTTGAGGATTTTGCTGAAGATATTCCCTGTAGATGTTTAGCGCAACGTAAGATTTCTCTCTAATGTTCAATTCCTTTTCGATATTGAAGTTCATCATTAAATTAGCCAATCTCGTTGGAACAACAATTACTGGTAATTCTTGTAAATCCAATTTCTGGGCTGCTAAAAATCTATGCTGGCCATCTAAAATGAGATATTTCCCTCCTTTTTCAATCACCACCAGCGGAACAATAAAGCCCACTCTCTCTATCGAGGAAATTAAATGGTTAATATGATAATTACTTGGTTTTCTCTGATGCTCTATCACTTCTAGAAGATCTATCGGAACAATTTTAAAAATTAAATCTTGCTTGTACCTTGGATCTTTAAAATGGAAGCCTTCCTGTTTTTTTTCTTTCTGTTCGTCCTTTCTTTTGTGTGTTTTTTTTCTTGGCATAGTTTTTTCGGCAACTTTACCTTTGGAATGTTTTCTTATTTTATTAAATTATAACAAATGTTGAAAAAAATTCTATTGTAAAGAATATGTTTTGATTGAACAATTGATATTTTGCAATTTCATCACCCAACAACCGCCGTTACAATCTTTGTTGAATTTGCATTTTTGACACTCTTTGTCGTTCGGCAATTCTCTATTTCGGTACTTTTGGAAACCATTGCGCCAAATTTCAAAAAAATCCTTTTCTAAAATATTTCCTTCTCTATAATAAGGAATGTCTGGTTGTTCTGGACAACCTCTAACATTCCCATCAACTCCAACACAACAAACCAAAAATCCAACCGGACAAAAAAACGGATCATTTCTAACTTTCTCGTCCCATTTCCCCAAATAACCAATGTTTTCTCCAAGATCGATTTTTATTTTATTTTTGTTTTCTCTGATAAAATTTAAAAGCTTTAAAAATTCCTCTCGATTTAAAAATAAATTTGTGTTTTGTTCAGCTCTTCCAACGGGCATGACTGTAGTAATTTTCCAAATATCCACCCCCAAACTTTTAACTATTTCAGCAAGATTTTCTAAATCTTTAATGTTCGAGGGGGTAATTACAGAACAAATTGTTATTTGTTTACAACCAGTTTTTTTAAGGAGATTTATTGCCCTAACAGCTCTCTCGAAGGCCTCTCTGTGTCTTCTTATTTTGTTGTGAACTTTCGCTGGACCATCTAAACTAATTTGAACAGAATCAAAAATTTCAGATATAACCTTTGCGTTGGTATTGTCAATAAAAAACCCATTAGTCGCAATACCAGTTTTCAAGCCGTTCTCCTTGGCAAAGAAAAATATTTCAAAAAGATCTTCTCTTAGTAGTGGTTCTCCTCCAGTGGCTACGAAATTTTTTACTTTATTGCTTGATAATTTTTTAACTAAATCCTTTACTTGTTGAGTGGTAAGTTCTCTTGAATATTTTTCCTTTTTGGCACCACAGTGTTCGCAGTTTAAATTACACCTTCGGGTACAATCCCATATTACAAATTTTGGAGGAAAAACATCACCTAGGGCAAGAGAAAATAAAAAGCTTTTTTGAAAAACAAAAAGACGAATTTTTTTGAGGTAATAATTGAACATTCACTTTCAAGAATTGTTAGAAGATGATTGGCTTTTGATAGGTTGAGTTTGTGTTTTCTTTCTTTTTTTTGTAATAATTTTCACAAAAAATTTTATCACAGTAATGAAACCAATCACAGAAAATATGAAAACTAATAAAACTAAACCAATGAATTCGCTAACAAAATCAATAAAGAGCTGTATTTTCGCTCCTCGCCCGAAATTCTCTGGCGGAGCGTAAACTACATCAGGTGCGAGTGATTTTGCGTAAAGGTAATTGATTTTGAAGAGAAAAAAATGAAAAAATTTGATTGGAAATTTTAATATTTTCCCCAAAATTCTTCTCATAAAAATATTATATCAAAAAATTTTCAGGAAAGATACCTTGATCTTTTCTTATTTTGCGGAAGGGGTGGGATTCGAACCCACGAGCCCCAGTAAAGGGGCACGGCTCTCCAGGCCGTCCCGTTAGTCCACTCCGGCACCCTTCCTCGTTCGTTTCGCCAGTGCTAATCGTGCTGACACCTCGCCATGAATTTTCATGCGGGACTTAGGTTTCTTCCCCATAGAGACTAATCACCTCCATGACACCTTTCATCTCTCAAAAGAGATTGGTTAAATTCTCATCCCTCCTATTTATTGTTGGATTAATCAATATAATTATCGATTTTAATCTTTTTCTCTATTCTGGAACCACCTTCCATAAGGAGGAAACTTCGGTTTCCCTCTTGATTATTACTATTCAAACTTTAATTTTTTTCTCTCCTCTTGATATCTTTCCTTAATTAAAGAATGCCCAATTATTCATTTACTGGATCACTTCTGAGTATATTCTTTCTTTTTCGATTTTTACGCTATCTCGTGATTTTAAAGATCTGAATTGCAAATTTATTTAAACCAAATCTTTATTGCTTCATTCTCAATTATAATTTTATTAAAATTTTAATTGTTGAACAAGTGGAAGTTCTCTTTTGTTAAATGATCTTTAATGATTTTGGAAGATTTGTTAAAATTAAAAAGACTCCAATGAGAGAGAATGATGATTTCATTTCTATCCTAATAGGAGGATTTATAATTCTTGGTTTAATTTTGACATTGGTTTTTTTGATAGAAAAAGGGGGGCCATCACCAGTTTGGGAAGAAGAAACAAAAGAAGAAATGGTGATATTGAAACCTACTGATGAAGAAACCCTTAAAAGCTTTGTACAAAACTTTTGTCCAGCCAACGCAGACGATATCTCCTCTGAACCCAATGGACCTCCTGAAAGACCAGAGGGGATTGATCAAGTACCTATTGGAGAGGTTGAAGTAGAAATGGAAGGAGACGAAGTAAGGGAAGAAAAAATAGTTATCAGAAGTGGTGGATATCAAAGGTGTATTGAAAAGAATCATCCTCAGGTACCTATACAAGATGTTTTGGTAAAAGGTGATTTTACTCCTGTTGTGGTAAACATAGATGGCATCGAAATTACAGTTTGTGTAGTAGGGAGAGAAATCATTAGACAGTACTATAACCTGGGAGGACCCTTGTACTCTCATACTCTTGAAATGGCAAAAACGCTCGCTACTCTAAAGAAAAAAATTCCAGATATTAGGAATCAACCAGAATGGTTCACTATAATGTACATTCTTGATCCTTTATATTCACCTATTCTCGATCTTGAATGTGAAAATGCTAAGGGATTTTATGCTTTTGGAGTGGGAAGATCTATATTTTATTACTGCTACGGGTTTTGGGTAACAGGGAATAAGAAGGCTGGGTTAGAATTGGAAAAAAATTGCATGAGTCCTCATCCTACCCTTAAACGTAACCCAATCAACGAAGCAGTAGTACATGAGGCTGTACATGCACTCGATGCAAGATTAGCAAGGAAATATGCGGGTCACTTATCAGATGTAAGTTTTATTTCAAAAGTATCAACCTTACCTTTCAATAGATTTTTGACAAGATTGAGCGAAGATCAACTCTTCACAATTGGGGATTATTTAAAGAATCAATTTTGTCCCGATCGAAAATTTGCACTAGTCTATTTCTCCTCTAGGGAAGTAATAAGAAATGTAAAACAGAGGGAAAAATATGAAGAGTTTTTTGCTGATTTGACTGTTCCTTTTTTAGCTTGCGAATCATCGTACAAAATTCCCAGACCTAGAACCGAAATTGGGTCAAAGCTTAGAGAATTTAAATATTATTTAGAAAGGTATGGAATCATTGAGCAATAGATACTCAACTAAACTTTAGTTGATAAACTCATCTCTCGAAGGATTTTAATCCTTTCTTCAATTGGTGGATGGGTTGAAAACAAGTTTCCAATCTTTGAAGCGCGGAAGGGGTTAACAATAAACAAATGGGCAGTAGCATTGGAGGCAACTTTCATTGAGCGAGGATAAGCAGCAATTTTCTCCAAGGCCCTGGCTAATCCTTCAGGGTCTCTTGTAATTAAAGCTCCAGTAGCATCTGCCAAAAATTCCCTTTTTCTTGAAATTGCAAAGTGAATTAATTGGGCAGCAATTGGTGCTAAAATTGAGGCTAAGACTGCAAACAAAAATAAAATTTCTGAACCTTTTTCTTTTTTTCTTTGGAAAGAAATTCTACTTATTCTCAAAAACCAATCTGATAAAAGAGCGACAAAACCAACTAAGATAACGGTGATTGTTTGTAATAACATGTCTTTGTTTCCAATGTGGGCTAGTTCGTGAGCAATTACTCCTTCCAGTTCTCTTTTCTCCAATCTTTCCAATAGACCTCGAGTCACTGCAACGACTGCATGGTTTTTATCTCTTCCTGTAGCGAAAGCATTAGGTTGATCTTCATCTATAATGTAAATTTTTGGTAAAGGCAATCCTGCTCCAATGCAAAGATTTTCAACGATTCTATAAAGTTGTGGATTCTCTTCTTTGCTAACAGGTTTTGCTCTAGTGGTTGCTAAAACTATTTTATCTGAGTACCAATAAGAAATAAAACTTTGGAGGGTGGCAAGAATCACTGCAAAATACAAAATAACTGGATTTTCAAAAATTTGAGAAAATAACCAACCTAGAAAGATAACAAATATCAAAAAAGAAGTAATTAAAATCCAGGTTTTTCTGACATTTTTTTCTGCTTGAGTGTATAGAGTTGCCATATGAGTTGATTTATTGCTTTTTTTAATTTTTTGCCTTTATTTGTTGGCTAAATTAATCATTTTTAGAACAGTTGGTTTTAAATTTCAAAAACTAAACTGCTTTTTTAATGTTAAGACGAGAAGAATATTTAAGATTTCATCAGCAAAACTTTGAGAAATAAATTTCACATTCTGGAACCCCAAAACAATTTTAACATCTTTTAAACAAGTAAGCTTTTTTAGAAGCAAATTAGCTAAACTTTTGGCTTGAGCCCTAAAGATTAAATATCTTTCTTTCATTATCTTCTCTCTCATGACATCATTTTATCTAATAAGCTTATAACAATCAATCTCTTTTATTTCCGAGTTTATCTTCACCTCAACGCCTTTTAAAATTTTTCTCTCTTGATTAAATTCAATTTTTTTACCGATGATAGCTATTGCTTTCCGCTTTGAATATTTATTTTTCCTTCTAATGACCCATTACCTGCTAATTCGTATTAAAATCTAACTTTTGGCGTTTCTCTTTCTTCTGGTGCTGAAATCTCAAAAAGATCCATTTTCTTGAACCCAAAAATTGAAGCAATAATGTTTGTAGGGAAGCTTTCAATCGCAATGTTTAGATCTCTTACATTCGCATTGTAAAATCTTCTGGCGTACATTATTTTATCTTCAGTATCAGTTAGTTCTCTTTGTAATTCCAGGAAATTTTGGGATGCTTTCAAATCTGGATAGTTTTCGACAACTGCAAACAACGTCTTAAGTGTCTGAGTTAAATAATTTTCTGCTTCTGCTATCTTTTGCAAATCTCCACTTTCGATTGCTCCCATGGCTTTTGTTCTTGCTTCGGTTACTTTCTCAAAAACCTCTCTTTCGTGAGCTGCATATCCTTTTACTGTTTCAACCAAATTTGGAATCAAATCGTATCGCCTTTTTAGCTGAACGTCAATGTCTGCCCAAGCCTCTTTTGCTCTGTTTTTCAAAGTAATCAATCGATTGTAAGAAAAAACACTCCATCCTCCAATTAATATTGCCAAAATTAAAATTATAGTAGATACTGCCATATATTTTTCTCATCATCTGACCTTTAGAGGATTCCAAAATCCATTTTAACAAAAAAATAAGGTCGCCACAAGGAGAGCGACTTTAATGACAAAACCAGCGGACTAGACAATTATTGAATCAGTTTAGTATTCCTCTGGAATTTCTGTTGTCTCTTTCTTTTCTTTTTCTGGTTCTTCAGCCACTACCGCTTCTGTAGTCAAAAGCATTGAAGCTGCAGATGCTGCGTTTTCAAGACAAGTTCTTACCACCTTTGTAGCATCGATTACACCAGCTTCTACTAGATCTTCAAATTTGTGAGTCTGAGCGTTAAATCCATAACTTCCCTCTTTCTTTTTTACTTCGTTGACTACCACACCCCCATCGAGTCCTGCATTTTCTGCAATTTGTCTTATCGGAAATTCCAAGGCCTTCTTTAAAATCAAAACTCCAGTTTTTTCATCTCCTTCAATTTCTTTTTCTAACTTTTCGAGAATTTTCTGTGCTCTTAACAATCCAACTCCACCCCCTGGTAAAATTCCTTCTTCGATTGCTGCCTTAGTGGCATTCAGTGCATTTTCTGTTTTTCTCTGTTTTGCTTTTTGTTCAATCTCAGTAGCTGCTCCAACTTTAATCACTGCAACCCCTCCTGCTAGTTTTGCTAGTCTTTCTTGTAATTTTTCTTTATCGAATTCAGACTCTGTTTTCTTTATTTCTTCCCTAATCTGTTTTATTCTCGCTTCAATTTCTTCTTTTTTACCCTTTCCTTCAATAATTGTTGTTTTTTCTTTTTCGACAACAACCTTTCTGGCTCTTCCAAGTTGTTCTAGTCTGATGTTTTCTAGTTTTAAACCAAGCTCTTCAGAAATTACTTGGGCCCCGGTCACTATTGCAATGTCTTGTAACATTTCCTTTTTCCTCTCTCCAAAACCTGGAGCTTTTACTGCCACTCCATTGAAAACTCCTCGTATTTTATTTACCACTAGGGTTGCCAAAGCATCTCCTTCTACTTCATCTGCAATTATTAACAGGTTTTTCTTTCCAGTTTGGACGACTTTCTCCATTACTGGCAAAATTTCATTAAGAGCGGAGATTTTTTTATCTGTCACTAAAATGTATGGATCTTCCAAAACAGCCTCCATTCTTTCTGGATCTGTAATCATATAAGGCGAAACATAACCTCTATCAAACTGTAAACCCTTAACAATTTCTCTCTCCAGACCAAATTTTTTGGATTCTTCAACTGTAATCACTCCATCTTTTCCCACCTCAGAAATTGTGTCTGCTATCATTTCTCCTACTTCAGGATCTAAAGAAGCAATCGTTGCAACCTGAGCGATTTCTTCCTTTTTTGAGATTGGCTTTGATAATCTTTTCAATTCTTCGATCACCGCCTCAACTCCCTTTTGGATTCCTCTTTTGATTGCTAAAGGGTGCGCTCCAGCTGCAATGTTTTTAATTCCCTCGGAAGTTATTGCATAAGTCAAAATCATCGCGGTAGTTGTACCGTCTCCGGCTTTATCTGAGGTTTTTTCAGCAACTTCTTTCAGAATTTCAATTCCTAAATTTTCAACTTTATCTTTTAATTCGATTTCTTTTATAATGGAAACTCCATCGTCTGAAATTTCCGGAGCTCCAAAACCTTTATCCAAAACCACATGTCTTGCCTTGGGTCCTAGAGTAACTTTTATTGCCTCGAAAGCCTTTTTCATTCCAGCAAGTAATTTTCTTCTTGCGTTTTCTTTGAATAAAATTTGCTTTGTAGCCATGTTATTCTTCAATGATTGCTAAAATATCTTCTTCTTTACAGATTAAATATTCTTTATCGTCGACCTTTACTTCGTCAGGCCCGTATTTTTTAAACAAGACTGTTTGACCAGCTTTAACCGAAACTGGAATTAAATTCCCTTTTTCATCTCTTCTTCCAGGACCCACGGCAATTACCTTTCCTTTTTCTGGTTTCTCTTTCTCAGCGCTTTCTGGCAGTAAAATTCCAGCCTTTGTCTTTTCTTCTTCCTTAATTGGTTCAATCAAGACATAATCTGCCAAGGGAATTATTTTCATTTTTTTCTTTGGCATTTTTTTTAAATTATCAATCTCGACCTTTGAGTGATAATTCCATATTTTAAATTTAAGAAAGAAAAAAGTGTTGTCAAGATCTCAAAGTACTTTTCCAGCCAAAACTTCTCTTAAATATTTTCCAGTATAAGAATTTTTATTTTTTGCTATTTCTTCTGGTGTGCCTTCTGCGACAATATATCCTCCTTTTTCTCCTCCTTCTGGACCCAAATCTATTATCCAGTCTGCATTTTTAATCACTGAAAGGTTGTGTTCTATCACCAACACAGTGTTTCCCCTTTCGACAAGTTTTTTCAAAACATAGATTAATTTTTTAATATCATCTAAGTGCAAGCCTGTGGTTGGTTCATCTAAAATGTATAAAGTTTTACCAGTTGCTTTTTTTGAAAGTTCTGCGGCTAACTTTACTCTTTGAGCTTCACCGCCTGATAAAGAGGGGGCTGGTTGGCCTAATTCAATATAACCCAAACCTACCTCATAAAGTGTTTTAAGCCTTCGGTAAAGGGGAGGAACGTTCTTAAAAAATTCCATTGCTTCTTCTACTGTCATTTTCAAAATTTCGGCTATGTTTTTTCCTTTGTATTCTATTTCCAAGGTCTCTTTGTTAAATCTTTTTCCTTTACATTCAGGACATTGAATGAAAACGTCAGGCAAAAAATACATTTCAACTTTAATTTCACCCTGTCCCTGACAATGCTCGCATCTTCCTCCTTTTACATTAAAAGAAAATCGTCCTGGAGTATATCCTCTAATTTTTGCTTCTCTCGTTTGGGCAAAAAGCTGTCTAATGAAAGAAAATGCTCCAGTATAGGTAGCAGGATTTGATCTTGGAGTTCTCCCAATAGGAGATTGGTCGACAATGACTACTTTGTCTAGGTTTTCAACTCCCAAAATTGCATCGTGGTCGCCTGGTTCTTCCTTGGATCGATAAAACTTTTTCATTAGAGCTTTTGCCAAAATATCATTCACCAACGAACTTTTTCCAGAGCCAGAAACTCCGGTAATACATACAAATTTTCCTAAAGGAATTTTAACGTCAATGTTTTTTAAATTGTGTTCTCTTGCTCCTTTGACGATGAGGTATTTTGTCTCGCTGGTTTCTTGTTGTTCTTTTGGAATTTTTGCCTCAATTTTTTTTCTTCCAGCAAGATAATCACCGGTCAAAGTTCTAGCCTTCATTAATTGTTTTGGCGTTCCTTGAAAAATAATTTTCCCCCCTTTTTTTCCAGCCCCAGGTCCCAAATCAATCACCCAATCTGCTGCCAAAATTGTTTGAGGATCATGTTCACAAACAATTACCGTATTCCCTAAATCTCTTAATTTTTTCAAAGTCTTAATTAATTTTCCCTGATCTCTAGGATGAAGTCCTACTGAAGGTTCGTCTAAAATATACAATACTCCAGTTAATCTTGAACCAATTTGAGTAGCTAATCTAATTCTCTGCTCTTCTCCTCCTGCAAGAGTATCTGCTCTTCTTGATAAAGTTAGATAATCCAATCCTACATCGACTAAAAATTGAATTCTATTTAAAATCTCTTTAATAATTGGTTTTGCGATTTTTTCTTTTGCTTCATTTTCAAATCTTAAATTTTCAAAAAATTCTTTCAATTTTGAAATTTCTATTTCACAAATTTGATCTATAGATTTCCCGGCTATTTTTACAGCTAAAGCTTCGGGTCTTAATCTTTTTCCTTTACAAACTTCGCAGATTTTTTCTACCATGTATTGTTCAATCTCCTCTCTGGTATATTCTGAATCAGTTTCCTTGTATCTTCTTTCCAACCAAGGAATAACTCCTTCAAAAATTCCGTCGCCGTACAAAATCAAATCAATTTTTTCTTTTGACAATTCTTTCACTGGCTTGTAAAGGTCGATTTTGTATCTCTCTGCTAAATCTTCAAGCATATACCAAAAAAACCTCTGTCTTCCAACTTTATGAGAAGCATGAGCCCAAGGAAAAATTGCCCCTTCTGCAATAGAAAGATTTTTGTTGGGAATTACTAATTCTGGATCAATAACCAACTTTGAACCTAGTCCTTGGCAAAATCTGCAAGCTCCATATGGCGAATTAAAAGAAAATAATCTTGGTTCAATTTCTGGTAAAGAAATTTGACAATTAGGACAAGCAAAAAGTTCAGAGAAAATTTGATCCTTTCGTTCTTTAATCAGGTGGATAATTACTACTCCTTTACCTATTTTTAAAGCAGTTTCCAAAGAATCCACCAATCTCATTCTTTCTAGATCTTGGTCAATGACCAATCTATCCACTACTACTTCAATATCGTGAAGTTTGTATCTTTCTAATTTTTTTTCAAGAGCCTCTTCGATAGTATAAACTATTCCATCAATTCTTACTCTCAAAAACCCCATTCTTTGAATCTCTTCTAAAGTGCCCCGATATTCTCCCTTCCTTCCTCTCACTACAGGACCTAAAATCAAAAATTCAGTTCCTTTTTTTAAATTCAAAATTTGCTTGGTAATTTGATCTATTGTTTGTTTTGTAATTTCCCTTCCGCATTTTGGACAGTAAGGAATCCCAACTCTTGCAAACAATAACCTTAAATAATCATAAATTTCAGTCATTGTCCCAACAGTAGAACGGGGATTTTTTGCTGCTTTCCTTTGATCTATTGAAATTGCAGGGGAAATCCCTTCTATCAACTCAACATCAGGCTTGTCCATTACTCCTAAAAATTGCCTTGCGTAAGCAGATAAACTTTCAACGTACCTTCTCTGTCCTTCAGCATAAAGGGTATCAAAAGCTAAAGAGCTTTTTCCAGAACCAGAAACGCCAGTAATTACTACAAGTTTATTCTTTGGAATATCAACGTTAATATTTTTTAAATTATGAACCCTCGCTCCTCTAACTTTGATGAACTCCTTTGCCATAACTTTTATTTTAACTTAATTTGAGTAAAAATTCAATTACAATTTGTTAAAATTAATTTATATGAATAAATTCAAATTCCTCTCAAAAGAAAAAATTTCTTATTTACCAAAAACGCCCGGGGTTTATTGTTTCAGAGATAACGGAGAAATCTTATACATTGGAAAGGCGGTAAATATAAGAGAAAGAATAAAGAGTCATTTTCAACAGCCAACCCATAAAGACTATCTTTTTTTAGATAAAGTTGAAAAGATAGGATACTTAAAAACTAACTCTGAAATTGAGGCCTTAATTTTAGAAGCAGAATTAATTAAAAAATTTCAGCCAAAATTCAACGTAATCTGGAAGGATTCCAAAAGTTATTTCTTTGTTGGAAAAACAATTGAAGATTTTCCTCAAATTTTCTTGACACACCAAAAAAAATTAAAAACCAAAAGTGCAAAAATTCAAGCTGAATTCATCGGACCTTTTGTTGATGGAAAAGCCCTAAAAGAAACTTTAAAAATTTTAAGAAAGGTTTTTCCCTTTAGGTCCTGCAAGGTTTTACCAAAGAGGCCTTGCCTTTGGTATCATCTTCAAAGATGTCCTGCCCCTTGCCTTTTAAAAACTAAGACGGCTCAAGAAATTGGTCTAAAAGAAAAAATCAAAAAGGAATGTCAAAGAAATGCTGAAAATCTCTTTAAAATAATTCAAGGAAGAAAAAAAGAAGTGCTAAAAAAGTTAAAAAAAGAAATGAAAGAAGCGGCAAAAAAGGAAGAATTTGAAGAGGCAGCGAAAATTAGGAATCAAATTTTTGCTTTGGAGAAAGTTTTAGAACATGCAAAAATCTTAAAAAGAGAAGTGAGGGTTGAAATTCCCTGGAAAGAAGTTGAAGAAAATTTAAAAAAGATTTTGAAAATTGAAAAGGTTTCAAGAATCGAGGCTTTTGACGTATCTCAGATTCATGGAATCTTTGCGGTGGGTGCTATGGTAACTTTCATTAATGGAATACCAGAAAAAAATTTTTATCGGAGATTCAAAATTAAATCTCCGCAAACTCTAAGCGATGTTGAAATGATAAGGGAAATTTTAGAAAGAAGGTTTAAACACAAAGAATGGGGGGTACCAGATTTAATTCTCATCGACGGAGGGAAAGCTCAATTAAATGCTGCCATAAGTTCAAAGAAAAAATTTGAAGATTTTGAACCAGTCAAAATTTTAGCACTGGCAAAGAAAGAGAAAAAATTGTACCTTGAGGGAAAAGGAAATCCATTTTTTTTAAAAAGTTTACCTCGAGAAATTTTTAATTTAATCTTAAATTTGAACAACGAAGCTCATCGCTTTGCGATTTCTTACCATAAAAAATTGAGAGAAAGGGCTTTAATTCCAAGATTTGAATCGAAATAGAAAATTTGATAAAATAATTCTATTCAATGAAAAAATTAATCTGGCAAATTTTGATTTCAACCTTAGCAATTTTTTTAGCGACTAAAATTGTTTCTGGGGTTGAACTGAGAGTAATTCCTGGAAAAAGTGTTTATTTCGGAATAGAATTGACAAAAGATTGGCAAATTTTAATTCTCGTTGGAACTGTTTTGGGATTAATCAATTTTTTTGTTAAGCCAATTTTAGACCTAATTACCTTCCCGTTAAAAGTTTTAACTCTCGGTTTTTTTTCTTTAATTCTTAACATGATAATCATCTTTTTTCTTGATGTTCTTTTTCCAGAATTGGAAATTACTAACTTTGGAAGTTTGTTTTTTACTTCTCTAATCGTATTATTGACAAACATTTTCCTTAAACCATGAAAGAAATAGTCCAAATTCTTCAAATTGTAGTCTCAATTTTTTTAATCGTTTCAATCTTGCTTCAACCACCAAGAAGGTTTTTGGGTCCTTATTTTAAAAGAAGAGGTTTTGAAAGAATACTCTTTTACTCAACGATTTTCTTTGCTGTTTCTTTCGTTGTGCTTGCCATTTTAAATTTGCTTTTATGAGTTCTAAAGATTTTCTTTTGGCCTTGAAAAAACTTTTTACTTTTTCTGGATTAGAGTTTTTTTTAAACTCACTCAGTAAAAACGAAAAAATTGTATTTTTCGTTTTATTTTTTTTATTTTTCTTTTCTTTTTCTTTTTTAATCATTAATTTCTCTCTCAGTATTACAAAAGTGGAACCAAAAGAGGGTGGGATTTTTGTAGAAGGAATAGTTGGTTTTCCCACTTGTTTGAATCCAGTTTTTTCACTTACTTCTGATATCGATGATTCAATTTCTAATTTACTTTTCTCGAGTTTGATGAAGTTTGAAGACAAAATTTTAGTTCCTGGCATGGTAGAAGATTACAAAGTTTTAGAAGAAGGAAAAGTTTTTGAGGTCTCTTTAAAAGATAATATCTTTTGGTCAGATGGTAAAAAAATTACTTCCGATGATGTGATTTTTACGGTAGAGACAATTCAAAATCCAGAGGTTAAAAGTCCTTTGAGAAGCATTTGGGTTGGCGTTGAGCTAGAAAAAATTTCCGAAAAATCAATGAAATTTATGCTAAAAAATCCTTCTCCCTTATTTCCTGAAAATCTCACACTATTGAAACCTATCCCCAAACATCTTTTTGAAAATACTCCGCCTGGAAACATTTCTCTGTCTTGTTGGACTTTAAAACCTTTAAGCTCTGGACCTTATCTCTTAGAAAGAATCGAAAGAGATAAAAGCGGAAAAATTACTTTAATCGAGTTAATAAGAAATGAAAATTATTTTGAAAAAAAACCCTATATTAAAAAAATTATTTTCAGGTTTTTTGAGAACGAAGAAAAATTAATGGAGGCTGTCAAGAGAAAAGAAATTGACGGTTTTTCTTTGAAAGAATTTTCTCAAATCCCTGGGTTTAAAATTTTAAGCTTTAAGATGCCAAGATATTTTGGAGTATTTTTTAATTTAGAAAATAAAATCTTTTCTGAAAAAGAAATAAGAGAGGCTTTAAATTTTGGAACTAATAGAAAAGAGATCTTGAAAAAAGCTGTTTTAAACAAAGGAGAAATTATTGATTCTCCAGTTTTACCAGAATTTCTGTCAAAAGAACAAAAAAGTTTAACTTTTGATTTTACCAGAGCAAAAGAAATTTTAGAAAAAGCTGGGTATAGAGATTCAGATGGGGATCAAATTTTAGAAAGAATTGTAGTTAAAGAACCAGCATTTCAATTTAAAAGCGATCTTGTTTTTGGAGCAAAAGGAAAAGAAGTCGAAGAATTGCAAAGATGTTTAGCAAAAGATCCTCAGGTATATCCTGAGGGAGAAATTAGCGGATATTTTGGCAACAAAACAAAAGAGGCTGTTATCAGATTTCAGGAAAAATACAAAGAGGAAATATTAAAACCCTTAGGCCTTGAAAAAGGGACCGGAGAAGTAAAAGGAAAAACGAGAGAAAAACTAAATCAACTTTGTTTTGAAAAAAAAGAAGAAGAAACAGTTTTAAGGTTTTCTTTAGTAACTGGAGAAGATCCAATTTTGTCAAAAACTGCCCAAATTCTTCAAGAACAGTGGAAAAAATTAGGATTTGATGTTACAATAAAAAAACATAAGATTGAGGATTTAAAAAGAGTTCTCCTTTCAAAGAAAGATTACGATGCTATTTTGTTTGGACAAGTTGTAGGAAAAATTCCAGATTTCTTTCCCTATTGGCATTCTTCCCAAGTTGGTGAGGGTGGTTTAAACCTTTCAAATTATCAAAATAAGGAAGTAGATAAAATTATAGAAGAGTTAAGAGAAAAATTCAACGAAACAGAAAGAAAAGAAAAATTAGAAAAACTCAGAGAAATTTTAAAACAAGACTTTCCTGCGGTTTTTTTGTATAATCCAGACTATCTCTATTTTGTTTCAGAAAAAGTCAAAGGTCCTAAAGAGAATTTTATTTCTTTTCCTTCTGACAGATTTTGGAATATAAAAGATTGGTATATAAAAGAAAAAAGAGTATTAAAATGGCAACCAAAAAAATAAAACCTCAAATCAGATATCTCAAAGAATTAGAGAAGGTCATTTATGATAGGGAGTGGTTTAAGAAAGCAAAAAATTTGGTCCTCTATTACATTTTTAGAGGAGTCAAAGAAAAAGACGGCATAAGGTATGACATTACAATAATTCCTCCTCGAATGCTTGGAAAAGAATTTGTGAAAACTAAAGGACATTATCATATTGGGAATTTTGGTGAATTATACAAGGTACTAGCAGGAGAAGGAATTTTTCTGATGCAAAAAAAAGATTTAAACGATGCTTACTTTATAAAAGCCAAAAGAGGCGATTTTGTGAAAATACCTCCAGGATACGGACACACCATTATTAATCCTTCCAACAAAGTTCTAAAAATTGCCAATTGGGTTTCTAAAGATTGTCAATCTGATTATCAAAGTATTGAAAAGAAAAAAGGTTTTTGCTATTATTATACTATTGAAGGTTGGGTCAAAAATAAAAATTACAAAAAAATTCCCTGCTTGAAAGAAAAAAAACCCTTAAAGGAAATGCCAAAAAGTTTGAGGTTTCTTTTTTCAACTTAAAAGAATTTTTACCTTAAGTAAATTTTATGGTTAAAAAAGCTATTTTACCTATTGCAGGACTGGGAACTAGGTTTTTACCTCTTTCAAAAACTGTACCAAAAGAATTTCTGCCCTTAGATTCAAAACCTGTCATCCATTATATTGTGGAGGAAGCTCTTCAGGCAGGAGTTAAAGAGTTCATTTTTGTAATCTCTCCAGAGAAGAAAGAAATCTTTAAAAAGTACGTGGTGGAGTATTTTGGAAAGGAGAAAAAAGATTTGATAAAAATCTTGAAAGAAAGAAAAAAAGAAGAAGCTATTTCAATTCTCAAAAGTATTCCCAAAATTAAATGGAGGGTAACAATCCAAAAAGAACCAAAGGGTGATGGGGATGCAATTTTGAAAGCAGAAAAATTCATTAAGAAAGAACCGTTTTTAGTTTTGTTTGGAGATGATTTATCTTTTGGGGAAAAATCTTTCCCTTTACAATTGGTAGAGGCTTATAAAAAGTACAAGAAGCCAATTCTCTGTCTTTATAAAATGCCCAAAAAAGCCTTGAGTGCTTATGGAGTTCCGAGAGTAAAAAGAATAGTGGGAAAAGTTTATAAAATTTTGGATATTATTGAAAAACCAAAAGAAAATCCTCCCTCTCCCTTTGCTTTAGTTGGCAATTATCTTCTCACTCCCGAGATTTTCAAATTTTTAAAGAGAACTCCCCTTTTTAAAGGAGAATTAATTTTGGCAAATGCTCTAAAGAAAATGATCGAAGAAGGAAAAGAAATTCTAGGATTGGAAGTTTCTGGAAAATGGTTAGAATGCGGAGATTTACAAAAATGGATGAAAAGCTTCTTGTTTTTAGCAAAGAAAAGGGTAATTTAGTTTCTGGTTGGCTAAGTTGAATAAAAAAGTGACAACAAAGCAATCTGAACGCCCGAAAAAAAAGAGTATGCGGACGTGGCGGAATTTAGAAGACGCTGTGGCCTCAGGAGCCACTGGGAGTTTTCCCTTGTGGGTGCAAATCCCACCGTCCGCACAATGGTAAAAGATTCTCTAAAAATAATTCCTCTAGGAGGCCTTGGAGAGGTTGGTAGAAATATGATGCTCCTCGAATGGAAAGGAGATGTTTTGATTGTTGATATGGGGTTTAGATTGCCAGAAGAAGATATGCCAGGAGTAGATTATATCATCCCAAATATTGAATATTTAAAAGACAAAAAAGATAAAATTTTAGGTGTAGTTTTCACTCATGGCCATTACGATCACGTGGGCGCTGTTCCTTATTTATTGCCCAAAATTTGGAAAGAAAATTTAGTATTTTTTGCCTCGCCATTAACTAGAGGAATTATCCTAAAGAGACAGGAGGATTTTCCGGATCAACCTAAACTAAAAATAAAAGAAGTTTACGATAGATCTAAAATTAGCCTTGGTCCTTTCTCAATTGAATTTGTAAAAATGAACCACAACATTCCTGATAACTTCGGAATTTTCATCAAAACGCCAATTGGCAATATTTTTCATACTTCAGACTTTAAGTTTGACAAAAACCCAATCAATGACACACCCACCGATTTTAATAGATTGAAAGAAATTTCAAAAAGAAAAATTTTACTTTTGATGTCAGACTCAACCGATGCAGAAGAAGAAGGACATTCTTTATCAGAGTCTCAAATTTCAAAAAACCTAGAAGCAATAATAAAGAATGCCAAAGGAAGGGTAATCGCTGCTACCTTTGCTTCTTTGATCAACAGAATTCAACAAATAATTTCGATTTCAGAAAAATACGGAAGAAAAGTTGCGGTAGAGGGGTATTCAATGAAAACTAATGTTGAAATTGCTAAACGCTTAGGCTACATCAGAGCAGATCCTAAAACCTTCATTTTAACCAAACAAATAGAGAATTTGCCCGATCAAAAAATTACTATCTTATGCACAGGCGCCCAGGGAGAAGCAGAAGCAGTTTTGATGAGAATTGCTACTAAAGAACATCCTATCATCAGGCTAAAAAAAGGAGATTCTGTAATTTTTTCTTCTTCGGTAATTCCTGGTAATGAAAGAACTGTTCAAATAATGAAAGATGAAATTTTGAGGCAAGGAGCAGAAGTTTTCCACTATAAAATGATGGACATTCACGCAGGAGGACACGCAAAAAAAGAAGAATTAAAGAAAATGATAAAAATAATGAAACCCAGGTTCTTCATGCCAGTCCATGGACAATATTCAATGCTTATTGAACACGCAAAAATAGCTAAATCTTTAGGCATAAAAGAAGAAAGAATAATCGTTGCTGAAAATGGAGATGTTGTAAATATCTCAAAGAAAAAAGTTTGGATCGAAAGAAAGAGAGTGCCCTCAAATTATGTAATGGTAGATGGTTTGGGAATCGGAGATGTGGGAGAGGTAGTTTTAAGAGATAGAAAAATGCTTGCAAAAGATGGAATTTTCGTGGTGATTGCTGTAGTTGATAGACAGACTGGAAAGGTAAAGGGTTCTCCTGATATAATTTCAAGAGGTTTTGTTTATCTAAGAGAGTCAAAGGATCTATTGAGGGAAGTAAGAAAAAAAGTAATAGGAATTGTGCAAGCTGCTACAGGCTCGGGGAGGGTAGTAAATTGGGTTTATGTAAAAAACGAAATTAAAGAAAAAATTGGGCAGTTTTTGTTTTCAAAAACTCAAAGAAGGCCGATGGTTTTACCAGTAGTGATTGAGGTGTGAAAAAAATTATGAGAATATTTAGCGGAATAAGGCCGAGTGGAGAATTGCATATAGGAAATTATTTAGGATCGATTTATCAATGGGTAAAACTTCAAAATTCTCATGAATGTTTTTTTGGGATTATGGACTATCATGCTTTCACTACGCCCTTCGACCCAAAAAAAATGAAAAAAAATATTCTAGACACTTTAATAGTTTATTTAACCGCTGGTCTTGACCCTCAAAAATGTACAATTTTTGTCCAATCTCATGTTAAAGAACATACTGAACTTGCCTGGATTTTAGGGACGATTACTCCTTTGGGGGATTTAAAAAGAATGACTCAATTTAAAGAAAAGTCAAAAAAACATCCAGAGTATGTAAACGCTGGTCTTTTAAACTATCCTCTTTTAATGGCAGCAGATATTTTGCTTTATAAAACAGATTTAGTGCCAGTAGGCAAAGATCAAGTTCAACACGTAGAACTCACAAGAGAAATTGCAAGAAGATTTAATAAATTATTTGGAGAAGTGTTTAAAGAACCTAAGGTTTTGCTCTCTGAGGGAGAAAAAATAATGTCTTTGCAAAATCCCAAAAAGAAAATGTCAAAAACAGATGATCCAAAAGGATGTATTTTGCTTTTTGATGAACCTGAGGAGATAGAGAAAAAAATAATGAGAGCAGTTACAGATCCAGGAAAAGAAGTAAAGTACGATCCGGTAAAAAAACCTGGAATTTCCAACCTACTTAAGATTTATTCTATTTTTTCTCAAACTCCAATTGAACAATTAGAACAAGAATATAAAGGAAAAGGGTATGAAATCTTCAAAAGGGATTTATCGAAGCTTTTGATTGAAAAACTGGAGATTTTTAGAAAAAAGAAAAAAGAACTTGAAAGAAGAGAGATATATTTGAAAGAAATTCTAAGAAAAGGTGCAGAGAAAGCACAAAAAATCGCGAAATTAACGATGGCAGAAGTCAAAGAAAAACTAGGGATTGAAGTTTAAAAAATTTTTGATAAAATTTAAAGTATGTCTTTTTCAGTGGGAATAGTAGGATTACCAAACGTCGGGAAATCTACCCTTTTTAAGGTATTGACAAAAAGAGAAGTAAAAATTTCAAATAGACCATTTACCACTCTAGAACCTAATGTTGGTCAAGTAACTGTACCAGATCAAAGATTGGAAAGAATCGCAAATTTAATAAAACCCCAAAAAGTTACGCCCACTAAAATTGAATTTGTGGACATTGCAGGATTGGTTAAAGGTGCTCATTTGGGGGAAGGATTGGGTAATCAATTTTTATCTCATATTAGAAATTGTGATTCTATACTTTTCGTTTTGAGAGCCTTTGAAAATCCCGAGGTGGAAAATGTTTTATCAGAAATTAACCCTAAAAAGGAAATCGAAATTTTGAAAATTGAACTTTTAATGAAAGATTTAGAAACGATCGACAAAGCAATTCCAAAAACAGAAAAAAAGGAAAAGAAAAAGGCTGATCTTTTGAAAAAAATTAAAGAAAAAGTTTTGGAGGGAAAAATGATCAGCGAGATTGAACTTAACTCAAATGAGAAAGAAGAAATTAAAGAATATCAGTTTTTAACCCAAAAACCATATTTTTGCCTAGTGAATATAAATGGAAGGACAGAATTTGAAAAGTTAGAAACTCCCCACCTAGAAATGAACTTAAAGGAAGAAGAGGAAATTCTTGAACTGTCAGAACAAGAAAAAAAAGAATTGGGAGTTGAATCTAGAGTTGAAAAATTAATTGAGGCTTGTTATAAAACTTTGAATTTAATAACCTTTTATACAATAGCTGGGGGGAAGGAAACAAGAGCTTGGACAATAAAAGAGGGATCGTTAGCTCCCGAAGCAGGTGGGATAGTTCATTCAGACTTTAAAGAAAAGTTCATCCGAGCAGAAGTAGTAAATTTTGAAGATTTTTTCAAATTAGGATCTTGGCAAAAAGCAAAAGAAATGGGAATTTTAAAAATTGTAGGAAAAGATTACAAGGTCAAAGACGGAGATATAATAGAATTTAAAATATGAGAATAAGATATTATCAATTAGCATATCTTCTCTCTCCAGATTTAACCAAAGAAGAAATTGAAAAAATACAAAAAGAATTAACCTCTTTTTGTGAAAAAGAAGGAATTTTGGATAAGGTTGAAGAGCCTTTAAAAAGGATGCTTTTTTATCCAATAAAGAAAAAAACTGAGGCTTTTTTAGGAGCAATTTATTTTTATCTAGTGCCAGAAAAGGTAAAATTGCTAGATAGAATGTTGAAAGAAAATAAGGAAATTTTACGCTATTTGATAGTATCGGAAAAGAGTCCTAAGAAACCGAAAATTGAGAAAAAGGTCGCAAAGCCGAAAAAGGTTGAATTGAAAGAAATTGAAAAAGAAATTGAAAAAATCCTAAAAGAATGAATCTTAATAAAGTTTTCCTAATAGGAAGGTTAACCAAAGATCCAGAAACGAAAACTTTATCCTCAGGTAAAAATCTTTGTCAAATCTCAATAGCTACCGACAGATTTTTTACTGATAAAGAAGGAAAAAAAAGGCAGGAAACTGAATTTCACAATGTAATTTTGTTTGGAAGATTGGCAGAAATTGCCTCTCAATATTTGAAAAAGGGTTCTTTAGTGTTTATAGAAGGGAGACTAAGGACAAGAAATTGGGAAAATGGTTCTGGAAACAAAAAATTTAGGACTGAAATAATTGCAGAAAGAATGCAGCTTGGTCCAAAAGCCCCAAAAGAAACTTTACCACCGATTGAGGCAGAAAAAGAAGAAAAAGAGGAAGAAATACCAGTCATTGAAGATGAGGAAGAAATCAATATTGAAGATATCCCTTTTTAGCAAAAATTTTAAAGAAATATGTCTTGCTATTTTTGTCAGAGAAACCTAAATGAAATTGACTTCAAGAATACCCAACTTCTAAGAAGATATCTTTCTGCGTTGGGAAAAATAAAACCAAAGAAAAAAACGGGAGTTTGTGCCTTTCACCAAAGAAAATTGGCTAGAGCAATAAAAAGAGCAAGATTTCTTGGACTTTTGCCTTATTTAGAGTAAACCTCTAAAATTTTTCTTTTTATTTCTTCTGCTAATTCTGGGTTTTGTTTTAAAAACTCCTTAGCTTGTTCAATTCCTTGACCTAATTTTTTATTTTCAAATTCTAACCAGCTTCCAGATTTTTTAATTACTCCCAATTTTATTCCTGTGTTTATTAAATCTGCTTCCTTTGAGATTCCTTCGTTGTAATAGATACTAAATTCTGCAGTCTTAAAAGGAGCTGCAACCTTATTTTTAACAATTTTGGCTAAAATTTTATTTCCTATTATTTCATCACCTTTTTTAATTTGGGCGGTTCTTTTTAATTCTATTCTTACTGAAGCATAAAATTTTAAGGCTAATCCACCTGGAGTGGTTTCTGGTTTTCCGTAAGTTCCAATTTTCATTCTTGTTTGATTTAAAAAGATTACAATCGATTTTGTTCTAGCGATAGAACTTGAAAGCACTCTTAAGGCTTGGCTCATTAATCTTGCCTGAAGTCCAATTTCAAACTCACCCATTTCTCCTGCTACCTCCGCTCTTGGAACTAAAGCTGCAACAGAATCCACGACTATCACATCTACCTCTCCAGATTCAACTAAAGTTTTAACAATTTCTAAAGCCTCTTCTCCAGATTCAGGTTGAGAAATTAAAAGTTCTTCAACGTCAACTCCAATTCTCTTTGCATAATCTGGGTCTAAAGCATGTTCTGCATCGACAAAAGCTCCTACTCCTCCTTTTTTCTGAGCTTCGGCAATCACGTGGAGTGCTATTGTAGTTTTCCCACTAGACTCTGGCCCATAAATTTCAATCACTCTCCCTCTAGGTAATCCTCCAACTCCCAAGGCCAAATCCAAAGAAATAGAACCTGTTGAAATTGTATCAACGCTTGCAGGTTTTACTTCTTTCAATTTCATTATCGCACCCTCTCCAAATCTCTGCTTTATCTCTTCTATTGCTTCTTTTAAATTTTCCTTTTCTCTCTTCTCTTTTTTTGTCATTTTTTTAGTCTACCATTTAGCTATTTTGATTGCAAACTTTGAGTTTTTAAATTTTTTTCCACTCATCCTCTTCTTTTACGTAAACTTCTCTGGGTTTTGAGCCCTTCGGCGGTCCAACGATACCTCTTTTTTCTAAAATATCCAGCAACCTAGCAGCTCTTGCGTATCCTATTTTTAATCTTCTTTGTAAAAGAGAGGCCGAAGCTTTTCGGGCTTCAATAACTATCCTTTTTGCCTCTTCATAAAGTGGATCATCCCAATCTTCGGTCATTTCCAGAGAATCAAAACCTTCTGTCTCTTCGCTTAATTTTTCTTCTAAACTCTCTATTCTCTCTTTTTTATACCTTGAACTTAAATATTCGACCACTCTTTGAATTTCTTTTTCAGAAACATAAGGAGATTGGATCCTTTTTGGTTTTGGGCTTTCAGCTGATAAAAATAACATATCTCCTCTACCCAAAAGTTTTTCAGCACCAGCTGTATCGATCACAGTTCTCGAATCTACCTGGGATGCAACTTGAAAAGTAATCCTTGAAGTAATGTTTGCTTTGATTAATCCTGTAATTACTTCAGAGGATGGTCTTTGAGTTGCTAAGACTAAATGAATTCCAACAGCTCTTGCCAGTTGTGCTAACCTAACTATTGCTGCTTCTAGTTCTTTCCCTCTAGCAACCATTAAATCTGCAAGTTCATCTATTATTAAAACAATGTAGGACATTGGAGGAATTTTTCCTTCTATTGCAATTTTGTTAAAAGAGGTAATATCTCTAGCTTTAACAGTTGCCAAAGTATCAAACCTTCTTTCCATTTCTTCAACTAACCATCTTAAGGCATTAATTGTTTTTTGCACATCGAAGATTACATCGGTTAAATTATGAGGAAGGTCTTGATAGACCGGAAATTCAACTCGTTTTGGATCGACAAGGATAAATTTTAAAATTTTCGGAGAGTTTCGATAAACCAAAGATAAAATTAAAGAATTTAAAAAGATAGTTTTGCCTGTGCCCGTTGCACCAGCTACTAACAAATGTGGCATTCTTGATAAATCTGCAAAAGCAGGGTTTCCTGAAACATCCTTTCCTAAAACAAAATAGAGAGGGGAGGGATAACTCTGAAATTGAGGGTCTGCAAGTAAGTTTCTTAATCTTACAATGCTCCTTGATTTGTTTGGAACTTCAATTCCAACTAATGATTTTCCTGGAATTGGTGCTTCTATTCTTATTGGGTGGGAAGCTAAAGCTAGAGCAAGATCGTTTGAAAGAGAGGTAATTCTTGAAAGTTTTATTCCTTCTGCGGGTTTTAGAGTGTATTGAGTTACCGTAGGGCCAATGTTAACTTCTCCCATCTCAACCTGAATTCCAAAATTTTCTAAAGTTCTTTTAATCACAGCAATATTATGCTTAATATCGCCAGCAGAAGGGACTCCTTTGTCTTTTTCGAAAAGTTCAAGGGGCGGTCTTTGGTATTCAAACTGGAAGGTTTCGATTTTCTCTGGAAATTCTTTCTTCTCCAAAATTTCTGGTTTCTTCTCTTCTCTTTTTTCAACCTCGAGTTTTTTTACTTTTAAAGAGGGGCCAAAAATTCTTTTAAAAAAGGAAGGTTTTATTTCAATTTTTTCTTCTTTCTTAAAAAGAAAGGCTAAAATATAAATTCCAAGGAGTATCAAACAAGAAAGAAAAATATCGCTCAAAAAGGGACCCAAAAGTTTAAAAAGGGGTTTGATTAATATTTTTCCAAAAAAGCCTCCACTTCCCGCTTTGAAACTTTCAAACAGGGAGGAAATACTAAAGATAATCAAGAAAAACGAAATCAAAATTGGAAAGAAGATATTTTTGTACTGACTGAAAAAATAAGAAAGTCCGGCAAAAAAGAAGAAAACGGGCAAAAATACTTTTGTAGGAAAATTGCCAAATAATAACTTGCAAAAAGAAAATAGTTTTTCCCCCAAAATGCCTCCTTTTTCAAAACTACTCAATACAATAAAAATCGAAAAAAAAATCAAAAAAACTCCTGCCAAATACCTTTTTACTTTTTCTGGTAATTTCAAAAATAAAGTGGGGAAAAAAAGGAGGGTTTTTTTAAATACTCTTAGTAAAGAAAGGAGTGTTCTTGAAATTTTTATTCTTTGAGCATTTTTTTTATCACTTTTGTTCTTTCTCTTCATAATAATACTTAAAACCTGTTCCTGCTGGTATTAATTTGCCAATTATTACGTTTTCTTTCAATCCTCTCAAATAATCTTCCTTTCCAGAAAGAGCTGCTCTAATTAAAACTCGAGTGGTTTCTTGAAAAGAAGCTGCAGATAAGAAAGAATCAGTAGTTAGAGCAACTTTTGAAATACCGAGTAAAATTTGTACAGCCTTAATGGGTCTTTTCCCTTTTTTCTTCAATTCTTTATTTGTTTCGTAAAAAATTGCTTTCTCAATAATTTGCCCTGGTATGAAATCTGAATCTCCAGGATCTTTTACTCTTACTCGCGAAAACATTTGCCGAATCACTATTTCAAAATGTTTATCATGAATTGGAGCTCCTTGAGATACGTAAACTTTTTGAAGCTCTTTTATCATGTATTTCCAAACAATTTCTTTTTTGACCAATTTCATGTATTTTTTCAGATCAATGCTTCCTTCTGAAATTTGATCTCCTTTTTTAACAGTTTGACCCTCTTTTATTAGAATAGCTGCTTTCGGAGGTACTTGATATTCTACAGTTTTTGGATTTTTCAACTTTGTTTTGATTATTATCTTTTTATCTGGAGTAATTTTCTCAACTTCCCCGTCAACTTCACAAACTATTGCCTCTCCTTTTGGAGACCTTGCTTCAAAAATCTCTTCTGCTCTGGGCAAACCCATAGTAATATCAACGCCAGCAATCCCTCCCATATGGAATGTTCTTAGGGTCAATTGGGTTCCGGGTTCCCCGATAGATTGAGCAGCAACAATTCCAACTGCTTCTCCCAATTCTATTAGTTTGTTTCTTCCCAAATCCCATCCATAACATTTTTGGCAAACACCCCTAATTGTTTTGCAAGTTAAAGGAGATCTTACTCTGACTTTTTCAATTTTTGACTCCACAATCTTTTTACCTTTTTCCCAATCGATTATTTCTCCTGCTTTCACTATTCCCTTAATATCCTCCAAGCACACTCTTCCTACAATTTTCATTAAAAAGTCTTGACCAATTTCCTCAGCATCCGATCTAAAAATTTCGATTCCTTTTTTATCCCCACAATCTTTTTCAGTAATGATCACTTCGTGAGCCACATCTACCAATCTTCTTGTTAAGTATCCTGCTGAAGAAGTCCTCAAAGCAGTATCCACTGCGCCTTTTCTGGCACCATGTGTTGAAATAAAATATTCCAAAACTTTTAACCCTTCTTTATAACAGCTCAAAACAGGAAGCTCTATGATTTGTCCCATCGGATTAATCACTAACCCTTTCATTCCACACATTTGAACAGGTTGCTTCCAAGACCCCCTTGCACCAGCATTAACCATTTGAAATACAGGTCCTTCTCGAGGAAGAGTTTGAGGAACTAATTTTTCAATTTCTCCTCTGGCCATTGTCCAGATTTCTATTGTTTTTTCAGATTTTTCCTCTTTAGATAAAAGCCCCATTTTATATTGATTTTCAATCTTTTCTAATTCTTTTTTTGCTTTTTCGATAATTTGTTCTTTTTGGGTAGGAATTACCAAATCATCCATTCCCCAGGTTATTCCAGAGAGAGTTGAATATTCAAACCCTAAATCTTTGATTTTGTCTAAAGTCTCCCTTGCTACCTCTATGGGGTACTTTTCTAGAATTTCAGCAACTATTTTTTCTAGTTCTTTGATAGTTATAAGTTTATTTTGGAAAGGAAAATCTCTTGGAAGCGCATTGTTGAAAATTATTCTTCCTACAGAAGTTTCTACAATTTCTTCTCCCATCTTTACCTTTACTTTTGCTTTTACATCGACATCTTCCAATTCATAAGCTAAAACTGCTTCTTCCGGTGAAGAAAAAATTTTGCTCTCTCCCTTCCTATTTTCCCAAATATCGGTTAGCCAATAACAACCTAAAACAATGTCCTGATATAAGGTTACTATCGGAGTACCAGTAGCAGGCTTTAAAAGATTCAAAGAAGAAAGCATTCTTTCTTTTGCTTCCTGTTGAGCCTCATCAGAGAGTGGCAAAAATATAGCCATTTGATCTCCGTCAAAATCCGCATTAAAAGCTTTACATACCATAGGATGAATTCTTATTGCTTCTCCTTCGATCAAAACAGGATAGTAAGCTTGGATTGAAAGCCTATGTAAAGTAGGAGCTCTATTGATCAAAACAAGCTTATCTTTAGTGACCTCTTCCAAGCATTCCCAAACTTCGTCAGTTTCATCTTCTATTAACCTAGTAGCTGATTTCACATTAAAAGCTAAACCCTTTTCCATTAATCGCCTGATTACAAAAGGTTTAAAAATCTCAAGAGCCATTTTCTTTGGAAGTCCAACTTCATCCATTTCTAATTCGGGTCCAACTACAATTACCGACCTTCCTGAATAATCCACTCTTTTACCAAGAAGGTTTTGCCTAAATCTTCCTTGTTTTCCCCTAAGCATATCCGCTAAAGATTTAAGCAATCTTTTTCCACCCGTAGTTGCTTTAGTAGTCACTGCTTTTCTCATTCCATTGTCTATTAATGCATCGACTGCTTCTTGGAGCATTCTTTTTTCGTTTCTAATTATTACCTCTGGCGCGTTGATTTCTATTAAGTATTTCAGCCTATTGTTTCTGTTGATCACTCTTCTGTATAGATCGTTCAAATCCGAAGAAGCATATCTTCCTCCATCCAACTGCACCATAGGCCTCAAATCAGGAGGTAAAACTGGGAGAACAGTTAAAAACATCCATTCTGGTCTAACTCCTGCTTTATCCATTTCCTTGAAAAATCTTAATCTTCTTAAAATTACTTTTTTTCCTTGAGGGCCTGCGTTTTCATATTCTTTTTCTAGTTTTTTGATTTCTTCCTTAAGATCAATCTTTTCAAAAATTTTCCTGATGGTTTCTGCCCCAGTGCCCGCCTCAAAACATTCTCCATATTTTAAAGAAAGAGTTCTGTATTCAATTTCTGATAAGACTTTAAAGGGTTTTATTTCTGAAAGTTCCCTTTTTGCTTTTTCTCTTTCTTCTTCCAGTTTTTCTAAAATTTGTTTGAGTTCTTTTTTGTCTTTAATTTTTGCTTTTTGTTCTTTAACTTTTGCCTTGTATTCTCTCTCGATTTCTTCTAAAATTCTTTTTTTCTGTTGTTCATCTACTTTTGTAATAATGTAAGAAACAAAGTAAATTACTCTTTCAACCTCCTCCCTTGGTAAATTTAAAATCATTCCAATTCGAGATGGAACACCTCTCAAAAACCAAATATGAGCAACAGGAGCTGCCAACTTGATATGCCCCATTCTCTCTCTCCTAACGATAGATTTTGTGATTTCAACACCACATCTATCGCAAATTAATCCTTTATACCTTATTCCTTTATATTTTCCGCAGTAACATTGATAATCTTTTTCAGGACCGAAAATTTTTTGACAAAAAAGACCATCTTTCTCAGCTCTCTGAGTTCTATAATTTATGGTTTCGGGCTTGGTGACTTCCCCATGAGACCAAGATAATATCTCATCCGGGGAAGCTAATTTTATTCTGATTGCTTGAATATCCTCAACTCTCATGTTTTTCTTTTTGCTTTTCTTTTTGCCTTTCTTTGATTTCAATTCCTAAACTTAATGATTTTAATTCTGAAACTAAAAGAGAAAAAGAGGCTGGAACGTTGGGGGCTTTGATTTTCTCGCCCTTTAAAATTGATTCATAAACTGCAGCTCTTCCTGCAACATCGTCTGATTTGTAGGTTAACATTTCCTGTAAAGTATAAGCTGCTCCGTATCCCTCCAAAGCCCATACTTCCATTTCTCCAAATCTTTGTCCACCAAATTGAGCCCTTCCTCCGAGAGGTTGTTGAGTAATCAAGGAATAAGGACCAATCGATCTTGCGTGAATTTTGTCTGCTACCATATGGATTAACTTCATCAAGTAAATGTAACCTACAGTAATTTTTTCAGGAAAGGGTTTTCCAGTTCTTCCATCATAAAGGGTTGTTTTTCCCGAAATATCAAATCCTGCTTTTTTCAATTCTTCTTTAATTTCTTCTTCTGTGGCGCCAGAAAGACCAGGAGAAATTGCATGATAACCCAATTTTTTTGCAGCCAATCCTAAATGAGTTTCTAAAACTTGACCAATGTTCATTCTTGAAACAACGGAAAGAGGGTTCAAAATAACGTCAACTGGTGTTCCATCTTCTAAAAATGGCATGTCTTCAATAGGTAAAACTTTTGAAATTACTCCTTTATTTCCGTGTCTTCCAGCCAATTTATCACCTGCCTGAATTTTTCTTAAATCTGCAACCTCAACCTCAATTCTTTTTATCACTCCAGGATCTAATCTATGTCCTAATTCTCTTGAGAAAATTTTAATGCCAATCACTCTTCCTCTTTTTCCATGTTCCATTCTTAATGAAGTGTCTTTAACTTCTTTTGCTTTTTCTCCAAAAACTGCCATCAGCAACCTTTCTTCTGGAGTCCATTCTTTTTCTCCTTTAGGAGAAATTTTTCCAACCAAAATATCCCCTGGTTTAACTTCTGCCCCAATTCTTACAATTCCTTCCTCATCCAAATCTTTTAATCTCTCCTCGGAAATTCCAGGAATGTCTGAAGTGGTAATTTCAGGACCGAGTTTTGTTTCTCTAACATCACAACCAAAGCTTTCAATATAAATTGAAGTTAAAACATCCTCTCTGACTAATCTTTCTGAAATTAAAATTGCATCCTCAAAATTCCCTCCTCTCCAGGGCATAAACGCAACCAAAAGATTTTTCCCCAGGGCCAAATATCCATTCTTTATTCCTCCTCCATCACAAAGAGGATCTCCTTTTTTTACTCTTTGCCCTTTTTTCACTATTGGTTTTTGATCAAAACAAGTGTATTGATTAGTCCTTAAGAATCTTTTTAAGTAATAGATCTTTGTCTTGCCGTTTTTATATTTCACCTTAATATGATTCCCATCAACATCCAAAATCACTCCATCATCTTCTGCCAAAATGATTTGGCCTGAATCTTCTGCTACTTTTCTCTCGAGGCCTGTCATTACCAAAGGAATGTCAGGATCTATTAAAGGAACAGCCTGTCTTTGCATGTTAGATCCCATTTGAGCTCTATTGGCGTCATCATGGGCTAGGAAAGGAATTAATGAAGTAGCTACTGAAAAACACTGTTCTGGAGAAACATCGATAAAATCAATTTCTTCTCTTTTGCAAAAACCCGGTTCACCTTTTATTCTTGCTTCAACAATTTCTGGTACAATTTTTCCATCCTTGTTTATTTCTATTCCCGCAGAAGCAATGTTATACCTTTCTTCTTCGAAAGCGTTCAAATAGTAAACCTTCTTGGTAACTTTTCCGTTTTCAACTTTAAAGTAGGGAGTTTCTAAAAATCCCAAAGGATTTATCCTAGCAAATGTTGCCAAGTGAGTAGTAATTCCAACATTTTGTCCTTCTGGGGTTTGTATGGGACAAATTTTTCCATAATGGGAAGGTTGAACATCTCTTACTTCAAAACCTGCCCTCTCTTTTGAAAGACCCCCTGGACCTGATGCAGTCAATCTTCTTTTATGTTCCAATTCTGCCAGAGGATTTTCGTTATCCATAAATTGGGAAATTTGGCTCGAAGAAAAGAACTCCTCAACCACTGCCCCCAAGGGTCTGGGATTTATTAGTTGAACTGGAGTTAAAAGAGAAGGGTCTAGAGAGGCCATTCTATCTTTTATCGTTCTTTCCATTCTTTGAAAACCAACTCGCATTCTTTGAAGTAAGATTTCAGTGAAAGGTCTCACTCTCCTATTGCCCAAATGATCGATTTGGTCTGGCTGAGCAGTAGGATCGTTGTTTAAACGAATGATTTCTCTAATAGTTTCTAAAACATCTTCAGGTTTTAAAACTCTATCTTCAATGGGAATTTCATAGTGAATAATTGAGGTTTTATCTTTCATTAAAACTGGATTGGACTTTTCAGGATTGAGCTTTGGAAGTCTCTGCCAAATTCTCCATCTTCCAACTTCTGAAAGATCATACCTTTCAAAATTAAAAAACATGTTAAAGATCAAATCCTTTGCAGCATCTGGTGTTACTTTTTCTCCAGGTTTTAGTTTTTGATAAATTTCAACTAAAGCCTCTTCTTGGTTTTTGGTAGGATCTCTGTCTATTGTTTTTTGGATATAGTCTATTTCTCCAGTATTAACATCTTTGAAAAGATCCCTTAATTGATCGTCGCTTTGATATCCAAAGGCTCTCAAAAGAGTGGTGGCTGAAACTTTTCGTCGTCTGTCGATTTTTACTCCAATGTGGCCTGAAAGATCGGTCATAAATTCCAACCATGCCCCCCTAATTGGAATGATGTTTGCTCCAAAATAATATCTTCCAAAAAGTTTCTCTGCTACAAAAAAGATCCCCGGAGACCTTATCAATTGAGAAATTGTCACTCTTTCTACTCCATTAATGATAAAAGTACCCCTTTCTGTCATTAGGGGAAAATTACATAAAAATACTTCTTGCTCTTTAATTTCTTTTGTCTTTAAATTAACCAACCTTACTTTAACTCTAAGGGGTGCATCGTAAGTATCGTTGTTCTTTTTTGCTTCAAGGTCGGTTTTGTATCTTGGTTCTCCGAGTTTGTAGTCTAGAAAATAAAGCTCAAATTCTTTCTTTGTATAGTCCTTAACCGGCGACATTTCTTTCAATAATTTCCTTAGATCCCTTTCCCAAAATCTTTCCCAAACCTCTCTCTGAAAAGCTAGAAAGTGAGGCCATTCCAAAGAAAGTTTAGTTTTACTAAAGTTCTTTAGTGTGATTTCCATAAATCAAATATCAAAAACACCCTCTCGGGGTTGTTTTTTAGAACTTAACGCTTAAATTTGGAAAATAATCTTTTCAAAATCAAAGCTTATAATTTCTATTATTAGGTTATCAAAAAATTTTGTCAACCCCTTTAAAATTATAGCAAACTTAAAATTTTCTTCAAATCACTAAATCCGCAATAACACAATTTTCCAAACCCATTTTTAATTTTTGGTTTTTGGGATTTTGGGGTCCGACCCCATTTTATCATATTTTCATTCGATTGTCAATTTTCCTAAGATTGTACGAATGTTTCTAACTAATAAAGCATCTTTAAGAAATTCTTTGTAAACCTTAAAACTAGGAAAACTTTTTCTAAAATGTCCCTCTCGATTATTTTTAAATTTCTCTTTCCAAAACTCTCTCCAAGGCTGGAAAATGGATTAGCCAAAACAAAATCAACTGCCCTATCGAACTCTTGCAAGGCCCTTTCTATTCCTCCCGGATATTCTTCAAAAGCATTAAACACTTGAATGTAAGCATCCATATACTGGAGTAATTTTTGATCACCCCTTAGCGTCTTTCCTCGATATCCACCTTGGAATAACCTTCCTATTTCCTGATACTTTTGATTGAAATAGATTGTATAAGCATCTCCCAATTTTTTCATAAAGAGACTTACGCCCCCTTTTATAATTTCTTTTAAAAGCAAGTGAAAGTGATTATCTCTCAAACAGTAGCTCAAAATTTTTACCAATGGTGTTTTATTTTTCTCTTCGAATTTGAAAGGATGTTTTGGATCGAACCCCTTTTCTTGCGCTATTCTTTTAAGGATGTAGGATGTATCTTCTCGATTATTGAAATAACGAAGTATTTTTAAGAAATGCCATTTATCAGCTTCTTCTCGAAAGATTTCAGCTTTTTTATTTCCTCGATTAAAAACATGAATAAAATCTCCTACATTAAATGGTTCAACTCTTAATCTCATACAGTTTCATTTATACTTATGGGATTTATGCTTATGGGGTTCGACCCCATTATTCCATTAATATTGAAGGGTGTCAAGTTATTGTTTGATTTCGGGAGGTTTTTCTTCGATAGGAGTTTTTGGAGGAACTGTCGGTAAAATTCCTTCTAATGCTTTTTTCCCAGACTCCAAATTAAATATTATTTTTTTCACCTCTTCGTTTTCCGGGTTTAACTCAGAAACTCTCTTGAATGTTTCTAGAGCTTTTTCTCTTTCTCCCAATTGATCATATGCTAAACCTAAAAAGTAAAGGGCGTTGGCATAATCTGGAACTATGGAAATTGCTCTTTCTAATTCTTCTTTTGCTTTTTGATAATTACCTTTTTGATAGTAAGCAACGCCGAGCTGGAAAGCTAAACCAACATCGAGCGGGGCAAAAATTTTTGTTTCTTCCATTTTAGAAATGGCTTCATCTAGATTACCCTTTGAATAATAAACTATTGCTAATTGGAAATGAGCTGGTGCATAGTCAGGCTTCAATTCAATCGCTCTTTTGAAAAGATTTTCTGCCTTAGAAAAAAATTCTTCTTTTTCTTTTTCGCTTTGACTCAAAATTCCTTTTCTTGTCCACATCATGCCTTCTTGGGTCAAATAATAGGGGTTTGAGGGTTCATGTTTGGAGGCTTCTTCGTAAGATTTTATTGCCCATTCTTCAGCTCCTTGAACTATTCCAGCTAAACTTTGATAAGTAAAGCCTCTTACTGACCAATTGGCTACATTTACTGGATTCAAATCAGTGGCGTTTTTTGAGCTTTCAATTGCTTTTGCAGCCTCTTGCTGAATATCCCAATTTCCCTGTTGAACCTTTGTGGTCAATTTTATTAAATAAGCTTGAGATAAATCTCTAAAGTAAAGATCAATCCTACTTAAGTTTATAGCTTTTTCCAAATTTGAAATTGTTCCCTCAATATCTCCTTTTTGCCAAGCTAAAACTCCTTTCCAATAAAAAACTTCTCCAATATACCTTTGAATGTTCAAGATTAAAATTATAAAAGTTGAAACAAAAGCTAAAACTAAAGTAAAAGAAAGAAAAAACTCCAAAATTCTGCCTTCCTTGAAAACGATTTCCCTTCTTTGATCTGTCAATAAATTAACAAAACAGGCAAAAAAGAAAAAGAAGGAAAATTCAAGGGTTAGGTTTGAAAAATACAAAAAAGATAAAAGGGAAAAGGTCAAAACTGGAATGAAGGTCACTAAAAGCAAAAGTAGGTCAAGTTTTTCTAATTTTTCTTTTAATATTTTTAAGAATCCAAAATAAATTGAGGCTAAAATTAAACCTAAAAAAGCAATCGCGCCCAATATTCCAGTTGTAGAAAGAATATCGAAAAATTTTGAGGCAGAATTTAAGAACCTAAGATTCCAAAACAAGGTGTTATTAAGTTCTGTTCCCTTGTGTTTCAAGAATTGATAAAGAAAAGTTGCAGGACCAGAACCAAAAACAGGATTTTCTTTTAAGGATTCGAGGGTAATTTTAAAGGAAATCTTTTGGGCTAAAGAAATTTCCAAGGGGGTTTGCACAGGAAAAATCCTCAAATTGAATATTAAAAACGAAATTGAGATTGTTAACAAGACTAAAGAAAAAATTAAAACACTCGGAGAGAAAATCTCTTTTTGTAGATTCCAAAATCCTAAAAAGACTATGCAAGAAATCAAAAGAATGAAAAAAGAAATTTTAAGATTCAAAAGTAAAAGGTAAAAAACCGAAGATAAAATCAAAAGGAAGATGCAAACCTTTATTATTCTTCTTGAGAGAGATAATAAAATTACAAAAGATGGTAAAAGACAAGCCAATAAAACTGCTAACGAACTTGGGTTCCCTACTGTGTTGAAAGAATTTTGTTTTGAAAAATCAAATGGTAAAATAAACTTTCCAGAAAGTTGAAGACTAGCAAACAAAGACGTCAAAAGTATTGAAATTGCAAACAAAATTACAAGATAAAAAATTTCTTTCTTTTCAAAAAGTAAAACTATTAAAAAATAAAGAACAGATAAAAACAAAAGGATTAAAAAAGATTGAGAAATTGACAAAGGAAAACCAAAAAAACTTTCAATCCTTGATTTTGAGAAAATAGTCGAAAGGCCAAAAACAAAGAGAAGAAAAACAACTAAAATATGAAGAGGATGAAATTTTAAGGAGATTTTTCCTTCAATTAAAAATTTGACTATCTGCGACATTAAAGAAATTGAAACTAAAATAGAAAGTAAAAATTGCTTTTGATAATCTAAAACATTTTGGGTAAAAGGCAAAAAGAAAATGGGAATTAAAAAAACCAAAAGATAAACCGAAATTTTTGAAATTTTATCTAATGCTTCAACTCTTTCCATGTTTTATTGATTATAATAGCTCACAAAACCTTTGTAAAGCACCATTACTGAACCCTTATGAGATTCTTATGGGGTCGAACCCCATTAGATCATAATTTTAAGGTAATGTCAAAGGATTGGGATTGTTTGGAACGATGGGGTTGGTGGTATTAATGGGGTCGGACCCCATTGATTGGGACTCCATTGAGTGGAATTGTTGGTTGTTTAATTGCTCATTGGCGGACTGTTCGTTATTGTCTAAATTCTCTAAGTCATTATTGGTTATTGTTTCATTGTTTTCTATTTCATTGTTTTCTATTTCATTGTTTTTTGTCTCATTATTTTTTATTTCATTATTAATTATTTCATTGGTAATTATTTCTTCGTTTGTTGTCATATTTTTGCATTCTCCTTTTAGTTTTTTCCACTCTCCGTTTTCAATCCAAGCGCAGTATATTTCTCCAGTTACCTGATCTACCATTTCAACTTTACTCACTCTTAGTCTTTCAATCTCTGCTTCTTTTATTTTGGCATTGTCAATTTCTATTTCTTTAACAAAAAGCTTTTCTATTTTTACCATTCCCTCTTCTATTGCTACTCCCAACTCATGCAAAGATAATTTAACTTTTTCTGTAAAACCCAAAATTAAATCTTTGACTACTTTAAATAAGTAAACTGGCAAAATTTCGTATTTTACTCCTTCTGGCTGACCATCTTTATATCTTACTAGGTCTGGAAATTCTTTTTCCACTTCTTCAGCGACAAAGCCAACTGAACCTTTTTCACCCGGAACGAAATTGATAGTACTTAGGTTCCATTCAAAAGAGCGTGGGTTTAGAGAGAGGAATTTATTGATGTCAAAATTTAAATCCTGGATGTTAATTTTGTATCTTTGAGATGAACTTTGGCAAACAAGTGCACCTTCAGCGTCTGCGTTTAATGCACAATTTAAAGCATTAGTTTGCCTGATAGTACCTCCAACATCTAATCTATAAGCAGGAGTAGTAGTACCAATTCCAACATCACCTGAGGTGGCCACTGTGAAATAATCGTTAGTTCCAATATTGGATGATTTGCTCAAATGAAAGTAACTAGTAGAACTTGCAACACCAATTACCCAATCTGAGGAAGTAGAAGAACCAGAAGTAGTATAATAAACAGTTATTTCGATATGGTCTATATAGGGCCAAGCCTCGTCATCCCAGCTCTCTGCAGAAATTACCACTCCAAAATCTGAAGAATTAACCTGAGATGGTGTTAAACTTAATCCCCAAGTGTCATTGCTTCCTCCATAGCTGAAATATTGATCTGAAGAAGGCCATGAAGTAGTAGTATTAGCTTTATTATTCCCAGATGGAGAACCACCTACTACAAGGTAAACTTGATAGTCATATACACTGCCAGAGCCTGCTGCGCTTTTTTCAATTCTTACTAAAACTCCATTGATGGTTGCGTCTGTTGGAATGTTAAAGCCAAAGTTAGTAGCTTTTAAATAACAGGTGTAATCAGACCAAACATATGAAGAAGCTCGATTATCATCTGAGTATTGAGCGTATTGAGGATTAGACCATGTATTATAGCTTCCATTGCTACAATCGCTTGCGAAAGTACCTCCATTGTTGGTAGAACTTGAAGTTTCTCCCCCACCTCCTGGTATTGTTGTTTCAAACCTAATTAAATTGTTGATGTTACTTGTTTTGAGGTGCAACAATTGAGTGGGGTTTGCTGTGCCAATCCCAACATTTCCATCTGCTCTCACATACAATCTTGAAGTTCCTCCTGAGAGAACATTGAGAGCATAATAAGAAGATGAAGTAGTGGCTATTGAAATTAAAACACCATCTTCTGCTGTTCCTGGAGCAGAAACAGTGAGTTTTGCAGGAGGAGTAGTAGTTCCTA
>Ga0197143_1000419_pt1 | contig 47992 bp, 45 predicted proteins | sample GBS70_MetaG_FD_148603 | JGI IMG/M metagenome (GOLD analysis project Ga0197143, IMG submission 148603) | Sediment microbial communities from Great Boiling Springs, Gerlach, Nevada, United States - GBS 70_MetaG | ecosystem: Environmental > Aquatic > Thermal springs > Hot (42-90C) > Sediment... | reverse complement strand
CTTCTTGAGTAATCTTAACAGGAATATCGAAATCATAATAAAACCCATTTTCGATTGCTGGTCCCATCCCAAATTTAGTTTGAGGATATAATTCTTGCACTGCGTAAGCTAAAATATGGGCTAAAGAATGTCTAATTTTTTCTATTTTTTTCATATTTATATTTATTTTTAGTTTAGCAAGACCTTTTAAAAAACTAAACTCCTCCTTGAAGAGGCCAGTTAGAAGATAAATTTCCCCCCTAACTGGCTTAGGAAGAGGTTGTAATTGTCAATTTTTTGTTATTTTTTGGCATCTTATGATGAGGATGCAAAAATGAAATTTTGTTACATCGTTAGCTTTCAGTTATTATTTCCTCAAAATCTTCGCAAATTATTTTTGGAATGCCATCTTCTTCGCTTACTTTTCCGAAAACAATTATAGGCTTGTTTTCTTTTAAAACAATTGGTTTTCTCGTTAATACATTGGGGAAAAAGATCACTTCAATTTTATCTCTTCCATCCTCTAATTTCGTGAAAAACATGGTAGAGCCGCCTTTTGTAATTACTCTTTTTACTGATGAAATTATTCCTCCTACTCTAATTGCTTTTCCAATCATTTCTCTTGTGATGTTTGCAATTGGGATTGATTTTTTCTCAAAAATGTTTTTGAAATCTTCAGCAGGATGGCTTGAAACGTAAAGCCCTAACAGCTCCTTTTCCCAGGAAAGTTTTTGAAGCTTGGATGCAGGTTCCACCTTTTCCAATTGGATTTCCAATCTTCTTTTTCCCCAAAGATCAAAAAGCCCCATTTGGCCTTGACTTTTTATTTTATAATTTTCTCTATTCCATTCTAAAAGGCTTTCTAAATTAAAAAGCAGTTTGTTTCTTTCTTCAAATCTATCAAAAACCCCTGCTTTTATCATGCTTTCTAAAGATTTTTTATTCAGAGTTTTAGGGTCCATCCTTAATAGAAAATCAGTTAGAGAAGTGAAAGGACCATTTTTCTTTCGCTCTTCAACAATCGCTTCTACAGTATTTTCTCCAACGTTTTTGATCGCTAAAAGTCCGAAACGAATTTGGTTCTTTCTAGGTACTACAGAAAAGTTTCTAAAGCTTTCGTTAATATCTGGTGGTAAAACTTCAATCCCCATTCTTTTACATTCTTCGATCAAAACCCCAATTTTTTCGATGTCGTTTTGTTCTGAAGTTAAAAGAGAAGCCATGAATTCTACAGGAAAATGAGCTTTTAAATAGGCTGTGTAAAAAGCAATTTTTGCATAAGATACACTATGGGATTTGTTGAACCCATAAGATGCAAAAGGTAAAATCCATTCCCAAATTCTTTGAGCAACTTCTTTTTGGATTCCATTTTTTATCATTCCTTGAATTAGTTTATCTCGCTGGGCCTCTAAAAGTTCTTTTATTTTTTTTCCCACTGCTTTTCTCAAAACATCAGCTTCCCCCAAGGTAAAACCCGCTAAGCTTCTTGCCACTTCCATTAATTGTTCTTGGTAAATCATTACTCCATAAGTTTTTTCTAAAAGAGGTTGGAGCCTTGGATGTAAATATTCAATTTTTTTTCTTTTAAATTTGCCATCAATATAATCTTTTAAGAATTGCATGGGTCCTGGTCGATAAAGAGCAATCATTGCAACCAGATCATCAAAACAACTAGGCTTTAATTTTTTCAACCACTTTCTCATCCCTTCAGATTCAAATTGGAAAACACCAATGGTTTCTCCTCTTTGAAAAAGCTTGTAAGTCTTTTTATCATCGAAAGGAATTTCTTCTAGTTTTACATCAATTTTGTAAATTGCATAAACTTTTTTTAGAGTCTCTTCAATCAAAGTTAAGTTCTTCAAACCTAAAATATCTATTTTGAGGAGTCCTAAATCCTCCAAAGACCTCATTTCATATTGGGTTACAATTGCTTCTTCATCTTGAGTTGGATGTTGTAAAGGACAAATTTCATCCAGCGGAACAGTAGAAATAACAACCCCACAAGCGTGAGTTGAAACATGTCTTACTCTTCCTTCCAATTTTCTTGCTAAATCCAGCAATCTTTGAGCTTTTTCATCGGTTTGATAAATTTGTCTGAGTTCGATTATTTTTGCTAAGGCCTCATCTAAGGTTAAATTTTGAGGGATCAATTTTGCAATTCTATCACAATAAGAATAAGAATAACCTAAAGCTCTTCCCACATCTCTCACCACCGCTCTGGCTGCCATAGTTCCAAAGGTTATAATTTGAGCAACCCTATCTCTTCCATATTTTTGAGCTAAATATTCAATTACCTCATCTCTTCTTCGATCTGTAAAATCAACATCGATGTCTGGAGGAGAAATTCTTTCTGGATTTAAAAATCTTTCAAACAAGAGATCGTATTTTAAGGGATCGATCTCTGTAATCCCTAAAACATAAGCTACTAAAGAACCTCCCACAGAACCTCGCCCAGGTCCTACAACAATCTTTTGAGATTTAGCCCAGTTAACAAAATCTTGGACAATCAAAAAATAAGAAGCAAAACCTGTTTTTTTAATTACATCCAGTTCGTATTTTAATCTATCCAAAACTTTTTTTTCTACTTTTTCTCCGTACCTTTTCTTTAATCCCTCGTAACAAAGTTCCTCTAAGTATTCCTCAGGAGTTTTGTCTTCAGGGGTGGCAAACCTTGGCATTTTGATTTCTCCCAACTTGAATTCAAAATTACAGGATTCCACAATTCTTTGCGTGTTTTCAATTGCCTCGGGAACATCTTTGAATTCTTGAATCATTTTTTCTGGAGGTTTCATCGAGAAATCATCAGCTCGCATTGTTAATCTCTCAGGATCATTAGGATCAGCACCAGTGTTAATGAGCATTAGAACATCCTGGGCCTCTGCATCTTCAGGTTTTAAGTAGTGACAATCATTTGTAGCAACTAGGGGAATTTTGTACTTTTTTGCAATTTCAATTAAAGCTTTGTTGACAATTTTTTGTTCTCTTATATTGGGATGATGTTGAATTTCTAAATAAAAATTTTCTTTCCCAAAAATTTCTTGATACTTTAGGGCAGTTTTTTTTGCCTCATTGAATTTTCTAGCCAAGATCAATTGAGGAATTTTTCCTTGAATACAAGCAGAAAGACAGATTAAACCTTCAAAGTGTTGAGTCAAAAGTTCTTCATCAATCCTTGGTTTATAGTAAAAACCTTCTAAGTAGGCTTTAGTTATTAATTTCACTAAATTTTTGTATCCAGTTTCATTTTTGACTAACAAAACTATATGGTACCTTTTATCATCTATACCTGCCCTTTTTTGGAATCTACTTTCTTGCGCCAAATAAAGTTCAGAGCCTATTATTGGTTTTATTCCCATTTCCTTTGCTTTTTTGTAAAACTCGACGGCGCCATAAATTACTCCGTGATCGGTGAGGGCTACCGAATTCATTCCTAGTTTTTTACAATATTGTAAAATTTCATTCACTGTAGGAAGACCGTCTAAAAGAGAATAATGTGAATGGACGTGCAAATGTGTGAAATTCATGGTTATAGAGATTTAACCTATTGTATCATTGTAAATTTTTCAAAAATTTCAGTCAATGTTAAAATTCAATAAGTTCAATTATGAAATATCCAAATTTAAAAGAAGAAAAAAAACTTTGGAAAAAAGGATTCAAAATAATAGCTGGAATCGACGAAGCTGGAAGAGGATCCCTTGCAGGACCTGTAGTAGCAGCAGCAGTTTTCATATTTCCCTACTCCAAAATTCAGTTTCCCCACAAAATAAAAGATTCAAAAAATTTAACTCCTCATCAAAGAGAAAAATTTTATAAGTTATTAACTAAAAACCCTAATATAAAATGGGGGATAGGAAAAGTGTCTGAAAAAATTATAGATAGGATTAATATTTTTGAGGCTACAAAATTAGCAATGAAAAAGGCCCTACAAAACCTAGAAAAAAAATTGAAGAAAAAAATCGAGTTTCTAATTTTAGATGGGAATTTTAAAATAAAACTACCAGCTCCTCAACGATCAATAGTGAATGCTGATCAGAAAGTTTTATCTTGTACGGTAGCTGGAATTTTAGCAAAAGTTAAGAGAGATAAAATAATGGAGCGATATGCTAAAAAATTTCCTCAATATGGTTTTGAAAAACATAAAGGCTACCCCACAAAGTTTCATTTGGCAATGTTGAAAAAACATGGTTCCTGTCAAATTCACAGGAAAAGTTTCTTGCCTGTTGCAAAAATTTAATTTCATTGGTATTATTTATATTATGGCAGTTCCAAAGAAAAGACATTCAAAATCTAAGGTTGGAAGAAGAAAAATGCATATTTATCTCAAAGAGCCAAATTTGGTAAAATGCAAAAAGTGCGGAAATTTTATTTTACCCCATGTTGTTTGTCCCTTCTGTGGTTACTACAAAGGGAAATTAGTCATTGATGTGTTAGCAAAATTAGAAGAAAAAGAAAGAAAAAAGAGAGAAAAAGAAATGAAAATAAGAGAGGAAATGGAGAAAAGAACTCAAAAGGAATTGACATTAGAGGAACTTTCAAAAAAATAACATGCCCTCAAGACATTTATCAAGATCGATTGCAATGCAATCGCTTTATGAATGGGATTTTTATAATAAAAACGTTGATTTGAAAGAAATTGTCGAAAGAAACCTCAAGGAATTTGCTCCAGGTTTGGAAGATAGTTTTGTGTGGGAATTGATTTTGGGTGTTGTAAAGCATTTAAAAGAAATAGATGAACTCATTCAAAAAACCGCTCCTCAATGGCCAATTGAACAAATGTCAATTGTTGATCGAAACGTTTTAAGAATTGGAATATATGAACTAGTTTTTGGGAATAAAGAAGCGGTTCCTCCAAAAGTTGCAATCAATGAAGCTATCGAACTAGCAAAAGGATTTGGAGGAGAGAATTCTGGAAAATTTGTTAACGGAGTTTTGGGTACAGTTTATAAACTTTTACAAGAAATTACAGAACAAAAACAAATCCAAAAGGAAAAAGAAAGCTCAAAAGGAGAATAAAGGATATGAAAGATTTTTCAATCCTTGAGCAAAAATTAGGACTTAAATTTAAAAATAAGGATTTGTTGATCGAAGCATTCTGTCATAGATCTTATCTAAACGAACACCCTGAATTTAAGCTTTCTCATAATGAAAGATTAGAATTCTTGGGGGATGCAGTTTTGGAACTGATAGTTACTGAGTATCTTTATCTCAAATATCCTAAAAAAAGTGAAGGAGAGTTGACAAATTGGAGAGCAGCCTTGGTTAATTCTAAAATTTTAGGAGAAACAGCTAACGAAATGGGTTTTAATGCTTTTTTACTTTTATCGAAAGGAGAAGAAAAAGAAACTGGGAAAGCAAGACAATACATTTTAGCAAACACCTTCGAGGCTCTCATTGGTGCAATTTATTTAGATCAAGGATATGAGGTGGCAAAAAAATTCGTTGAAGAAAATTTAATAAATAAAAAATTACCAGAGATTCTAGAAAAAGGTCTTTTTAAAGATCCGAAAACACTCTTTCAAGAAAAGGCTCAAGAAAAATTGAAGATTACTCCCACCTACAAAGTGCTTGAAGAATGGGGACCAGAACATGCAAAACATTTTTTAGTAGGAGTATTTTTGGGTAATGAGTTAATAGCTAAAGGAGAAGGTTCTTCAAAACAAGAGGCAGAACAAGAAGCAGCAAAAAATGCTTTAGAAATTAAAGGGTGGTAAAACTATGTTGAGAATCAGATTTTTCAGAGTAGGTAAAAAAAATCAACCAGCCTTTAAAATAGTAGTGATCAATAAAAAAAACCCTCCTAGAGGAGGACGATTCGTTGAAGAGGTTGGTTTTTGGAACCCAATAACTAAAGAAAAGGTTTTGAGAAAAGAAAGGATAAAATATTGGTTGTCAGTTGGAGCAAAACCCACAGAAAGCGTTTACAATCTTTTGGTTTCTGAAAAAGTAATAGAGGGAAAGAAAATCGCAGTTCACAAAAAGAGAAAGGAAAAAGAAGTAAAAGAAGAAGTGGCATCTTGACAAGTTTTCTTGAAAAATTAAAATATTAAATGAAAAACATGAAAAAGAAGAAGAGTTGTGGAAGTTGTTAAAAGTCAGAAAAATTCAGCTGACGAGTGATTTTCAGGAAACTGAAGAAGTTTTATGATCTTTTACAATTTCATACAGGAAAGTTTTTTTGAGTTGTCCCGACTCTCTTTACTTCTTTTTTGAGGATTTGATCCTGGTCCAGGCTGAACGCTGGCGGCGTGGATAAGGCATGCAAGTCAGAGGGCCAACACAGTGTGAGGTTTCTCATACTGTTTTGGTACCTGGCGAACGGGGCAGTAACACGTGGGTAACCTACCCCAGAGACGGGGACAATCTGGGAAACCAGGCTAATCCCCGATAGTCTGTTTGGGTGAAATTCCTAAACAGTAAAAGGAAGGGGTAACACCCCGACCGCTCTGGGAGGGGTCCGCGGCCTATCAGGTAGTTGGTGGGGTAATGGCCCACCAAGCCTATGACGGGTAGGTGGCCTGAGAGGGTGGCCGCCGCCAGGGGCACTGAGACACGGGCCCCACTCCTACGGGAGGCAGCAGCCGAGAATCTTGGGCAATGGGGGAAACCCTGACCCAGCGACGCCGCGTGGGGGAAGAAGGCCTTCGGGTTGTAAACCCCTTTTCTGCGGGAGCAAGGGAGGAGAACTCCTTGAGAGTACCGCAGGAATAAGTGGCTGCCAATCACGTGCCAGCAGCAGCGGTAATACGTGAGCCACAAGCGTTAGCCGGATTTACTGGGCGTAAAGGGTACCGTAGGCGGTCAAGCAAGTCTCAGGTTAAAGACCTCGGGCTCAACCTGAGGGGTGCCTGAGATACTGCTTGGCTAGAGGGCGGTAGAGGCCGGTGGAACTGCCGGTGTAGGGGTGAAATCCGTTGATATCGGCAGGAACGCCGAAAGCGAAGGCAGCCGGCTGGGCCGACCCTGACGCTGAGGGACGAAAGCGTGGGGAGCAAAGGGGATTAGATAACCCCGCCCGGCTCCAAAAAACGGGCAAAAAGTGTCCCCCCTAGTGGTGACACTAGGGTGCGCATCCAGCTATATCGGGAAAACTAGCAAGGTTTTCACCCCGCCTTGCTACAATCCCGAGGAAAGGCGGAAAAGCCCGCATCCGTAGAGACTAGGGGTTGGGAAAGATAGTGGAGGGGGTATAATTAAAGAATGAGAAGAGATATTTCTCAAATTGCTCCCTCCTTGTCGGTCCAATGCAAAGAAATTATTTTGGGAAGCTTATTAGGCGATGGATCTTTAAGAATTCATCGAGGATACAAGAATGCAAGGTTTTCTTTTAGGCACTCTCCAAAATACAGAGATTATTTTTTCTGGAAGGTTGAAAGGTTGAAAGAAATTTCAGGTAAAAAGTGCTGGTGGGTCCAAAAAGATGGAAGGCTGAGATATCAAAGCTTGGCTTTGCCAGAATTGACCGAAATTTACAAATTTGCCTCAAAGAGAGGAAAGTTCAAAGTGAGAAGGAGATGGTTGAACCTTTTGACTCAAAGATCTTTGGCAGTTTGGTGGATGGATGACGGTTCTTTGGTAAAAAATTCAAGACAAGGAGTTTTTTGCACCGATAAGTTTTCTCTGAAAGAGCAGAAAATTTTGGCAAGGTATTTGTATAAAGTCTGGAAAATTCGAGTTAGAATTGGAAAGAGCAAAAGAGGATATTATCGGCTCTGGATAAGATCAACTGAAACTCTAAAGAAATTCTTGAGAATAATTTTGCCTTACGTTGAAGTCGAATCGATGCTTCCCAAAGTAATTTTGCTTTATAAAGATTCCCAACTCCAACAACGCTGGATCTCTGAAGTCGCTCGATTGACAAAATTTCCCTTAGAAACAATCGAGCGCCATTTAGCCCAAAAAAGGGCTAAATGGAAAGACTTCAGAGAATGATATAGTCCAAAGGCAAAAATGCCTTTGACCCCTGTAGTCCACGCCCTAAACGATGGGCACTAGCTGCCTGCAGTGTCGACCCTGTGGGTGGCGAAGCTTACGCGTTAAGTGCCCCGCCTGGGGAGTACGGCCGCAAGGCTAAAACTCAAAGGAATAGACGGGGGCTCGCACAAGCGGTGGACCATGTGGCTTAATTCGACGACAACCGCGGAACCTTACCAGGGCTTGACATGCCCGTGAAACCCTGGGGAAACTCGGGGGTTCCACAAGGACACGGGCACAGGTGCTACATGGCCGTCGTCAGCAGGTACCGTGAGGCGCATGCTTAGATGCCAAAACCTGCGCAACCCTCGCCACATGTTTGCCCTGAAGAATTTCTCTTCAGGGATGTCATGTGGGACTGCCGGCCTGAAACCGGAGGAAGGTGGGGACGACGCCAGGCCAGCATGGCCCTTATGCCCTGGGCTGCACACGTGGTACAATGGCGGCTACAAAGGGTTGCCAAGCCGTAAGGCGGAGCTAATCCCTAAAAAGCCGCCTCAGTTCGGATCGGGGTCTGCAACTCGACCCCGTGAAGCCGGAATCGCTAGTAACCGGAAATCAGCCATGTTCCGGTGAATACGTTCCCGAGCCCTGTACTCACCGCCCGTCACGCCAAGCGAGCCGGTAACAGGCGAAACCCAGCGGAAGCTGGACTAGCCTGGGACCGGTGAGAGGGGCGAAGTCGTAACAAGGTACGGGTACCGGAAGGTGCCCGTGGATCACTCATTAAATTTTTGGTCGACTAGGATCAAGGAGATGGAATTCCCTTCTTGATCCTAGGGTGTTGGTCGAGGAGCCCTAAATCTCGACTGGGTCGGGACAACTTAAAGAAACTTTCCCACTCAGATCATAACAACGGCTTGATTGACAAGCCTTTTTTGTTTTGTAACAATTTTTTAAGATGCCTGTACCCAAAAAAATCATTAATTTACTAGAAAAGACAAAGGTAAAGTACGAGATAATTCAACATAAAACTGTTTTTACTGCTTTTGACAAATCTCGAACTCTAAAGGTTTCTGAAAAAAAAGTTGGAAAAACTGTAATTTTAAAAATAAACAATTCCTTAGTTTTTGTTTTAATTCAATCCAACAAAAATTTAGATTTTAAAAAGATAAAGAAGAAATTAAAAGGAGAAAAAATTAAATTGGCATCTGAAAAGTTGATAAAGAATAGAATAAAAGGAGTAAAAGTAGGAGCAATTCCGCCTTTCGGAAATTTGTGGAAATGTCAAACCTTAGTGGATAATTCAATAAAGAAAGAAAAAGAAATAATTTTAAACGGTGGAGATTGGAATTTGTCAATAAAAATTGCAACCAAAGATCTTAAAAAATTAATACCAGATTTGATTTTTGGAAGTTTTGCAAAGAAAAAATGAATGTGTGGCAACTTTTTCCCTGGTTCTATGAAGTAGCAGCGGAAAAGATGGTGAAAGAAATTGAAAACTTTATAATAGGGCAAAAAATTTTAGATTTAGGTTGCGGTTCTGGGATTTTTGGAAAGAAAATTGAGGAGAAATTAAAAAAAGAAGTTATCGGAATAGATATTGTTGACAAAAGAACTACCTCCATTCCTTTCCAGGTTTATAATGGCAAAAGAATTCCTTTTTCAGATGATTATTTTGATGAAGTGATTGTGGCCTTTGTTTTACACCATACTGAAGATCCAGTTTCCATTCTAAAAGAAGCAAAAAGAGTTGGAAAAAGAATAATAATTTTTGAGGATTTACCAGAAGGAATTTTGGGAAAAATCTATTGTTTTTTGCATTGGGTAAGTTGGAACTTATTCTTTGGTAAATCTCCAAAATTTAATTTTTATACAACTAAAGAGTGGAAAGAGATTTTTGAACATTTAGGATTAAAATTGATCGAAGAGAAAGATTTTCTGCTAAAAAGAAAAATTTTTGTGTTAGAAAAATGAAAATTTCTTTCATCTTACCAGTATTTAACGAAAGGAAAAGAGTGGATCAAATTGTTAAGGTTTTGAAAGAGGTCGATTTTGTAGACGAGGTAATTTTTGTTGATGATGGTTCAAAAGATGGAAGTTTTGAATTTTTGAAACAATTTGAAAGTAAAAAAATAAAAGTTTTTGGGCTGAAAAAGAACCATGGAAAAGGTTTTGCTTTAAGTTATGGAATAAAAAGAGCAAAGGGAGAGATTGTAGTGTTTATTGATTCTGATTTAATAGGTTTGAAAAAAGAACACTTGAGAATTTTGATTTCGCCACTTTTAAAAGAGAAAAAGAAATGTGTGATCGGTGTTCCCTTAAAGAAAACAGAAAAATCATCCGACCGTGGGAATTTTGGCTTTCTGGTGAAAGAGCTTATTTTAAAACAGACCTTCTACCTCATTTAGAAAAAATTTCAAAATTGAGGTATGGGGTTGAACTCTATTTGGACTCAATTTTCGAACCGGAAGAAATAAAAGTTGTAAAATTAATTTCCCTTATTTCTCCATCAAAATTTGAGAAAAAAGAATTTTTCCAGGCTTGGAAAGAATACTTTAGAGAGGTAAAAGAAATTTTTGAAGATTTAGCAAGCATCCAAATCAATTATAGGTTTGCAAAAAATTTGATAAAAGGTTATATTAAAGAAATAGTGGGCATGTAGTTCAGTGGTAGAACGCACCCCTGATAAGGGTGAGGTCGTAGGTTCGATTCCTACCATGCCCACAAAATTGAATGACCAAGTGGTCGAGTGACCAAAAGGAATTAAAAATTGAAAATTGATTCTAATAAAGGAAGAGGAGGCGACAGCGAGTGGATTTCGTTTTACGAAATCACGAGCGACAATCGAGGATTTTAAAGATTACAAATTGCAAATTGAACTTCTAAAGAGTAAGAGAAATTTTACCTTCTAGAAAGGGGTGACTGCGGAGCGAATCCCCGAAGCGAAAGCGAAGGGGTGAACGGGGCGCAATCGAGGGGAAACCTCGGTTTCCCCTATTGAGGGAAATGGGTGGGTTCCCGAGTAGACAAAGGGGTCTGGCTGTAAACCAGACGGCAGTTTGCCTTCGCAGGTGCAAATCCTGCCCCACCCAAGCCAGAGTAGTTCAGTGGTGGAACGTTCCCTTGGTAAGGGAAAGGTCGTGGGTTCGATTCCCACCTCTGGCTCATGGCAAAGAAGAAACCCCAATTAACAAAACTTCAGTGTTCAGAGTGCAAAAGAATAAACTATTACAAGAAAAAATCAAAAAAGGGAGGAAAGAAAAAGTTGGAGTTGAAAAAATATTGTAAATTTTGTAAAAAACATACAATCCACAAGGAAATAAGATAAAAAATTAAAAATAGATGCAAACCGAAGAAAGCTTGAAAGATTGTAAATTATCGATAAAAAATTCTTCTAAGAAGATATTTGAATGCGATGGAAGAAAATGGGCCTGTAGTTTAGTGGTAGAACGCCGCATTTGCAATGCGGAGGTCGTGGGTTCAAATCCCACCGGGTCCACTACAAAAGAACCCAAAAGGTCGTAAAATAAAAAATAAAAAACATGATTCAAGAATGGACTGTCATTACCCTGGAAGCCCTCCAAAAAGCTTGGGAAGGATTTTTGCTTTTTTTACCAAACTTGATTGGTGCAATAGTTATTTTTGTAATTGGTTGGTTTGTTGCTTTAGCTATTGGAAAATTAGTAAGTGGAATTTTAAAGAAAGTTAAATTAGATAAACTTTTCGAAAGGACCGAATGGAAAGAAGCGCTCGAAAAAGCAGAGATTAAAGTGAATGTTTCAGAGTTTATTGGTGATATATTTAAATGGATTTTGCTAATCGTTTTTCTTTTAGCCTCGGTTGAAATTTTAGGATTGAGGCAATTTGCAGAGCTTTTGAGAGGGATTGTAATGTGGCTGCCAAATCTAGTTGTTGCTGTGGCAATTTTTATAGTTGCAGTGATTGTTGCTGAAATTTTAGAAAAAATAATTAAGGCTACAGTAAAGAAAATAGAAGTAGGATATGTTGGATTCTTTGGAACGTTAGTGAAATGGGCAATTTATATTTTCGCATTCTTGACAATCTTGTATCAACTTGGAGTAGCTAGAGAAATCGTAAACGCTCTTGTTTTTGGAATAATCGCTACTTTATCTCTATCTTTGGGATTGGCTTTTGGATTAGGTGGGAAAGACGCAGCAGCTAAATTCATCGAAGACATCAAGAAAAAACTCTCAGAAAAATAAAGAACAGCTTTCAAAGAACGTTACTGAGTCAAAAAGGCTCAAAAACAAAGTGAAAAACGTATGCAGTTTTGTACTTGACAAACTTTTTTGATTTGCTAAACTTAAAAATGATGGAAAAAACAAATTTGATTATTAGACAAGGAGGCGGATAATTACGTTCGAGATCTCATGTTTTTCAAACAACCGCCTCCAAGGCGGTTGTTTGATTGAAAAGAAGATCTTTAACAACTGAATATAGGAAGGATCAAAAAGAAAAAGGTGGATTTTAGTTGCTAGTCAAGGGCTTATGGGTGGATGATGGATGCCTCGGGTGCGGGGAGCGATGAAGGGCGTGGCGTAGCTGCGATAAGCCCGGGGGAGGTGCGTAGCAACCTGTGATCCCGGGATTCCCGAATGGGGAAACCTGGGTGGGAAAACCCCACTCATCCTTCCGGAATTCTTCTGGAAGGAGGCGAGACCCGGGGAAGTGAAACATCTCAGTACCCGGAGGAAAAGAGACCAAAAGGCATTCCCTGAGTAGCGGCGAGCGAAAAGGGAAGAGCCCAAACCAGAGAGATTTTTCTCTCTGGGGTTGTGGGAGTAGAGTGGAGGAGAAAATCCTCAGGGAGTTACAAATTCTCTCTCTAGCCGAAGGACCCTGGAACGGGCCGCCATAGAGGGTGAAAGCCCCGTAGGCGAAAGGGAGAGAACTCCCGGACTCTACATCCCGAGTACCTCGAGGTCAAGATAACCTTGAGGGAAGCAGGGAGGACTACCTCCCAAGGCTAAATATTTCCCGCACACCGATAGTGCACTAGTACCGTGAGGGAAAGGTGAAAAGTACCCCGGTGAGGGGGGTGAAATAGAACCTGAAATCATCCACTCACAAAGAGTAGGAGGGGAGAAAAATCTCCCTGACTGCGTACCTTTTGGAGCAGGAGCCAACGAGTTCTCATTCTCCCCAAGTCTAAGGGGTGATCCCCCGAAGGCAGAGTGAAAGCGAGCTTGAACAGAGCGCTAGGGGAGGGTGAGAGACCCGAAGCCGAGCGAGCTTGCCCTGGCCAGGGTGAAGGGAAGGGAAACCTTCCTGGAGGCCCGAACCCGTGGGTCGTGCAATACCCTGGGACGAGCTGGGGCAAGGAGTGAAAGGCTAAACTAGCTCGGGAATAGCTGGTTCTCCCCGAAATATGTTTGGGCATAGCGTCAGGAGTTTGCAGATGGCGGTAGAGCACTGGAAGGAATATCGTGGTTTTTACCAGATATTCCTACCAAACTCCGAATGCCATCTGCTAATATCCTGGCAGTCAGACTTAGGGCGATAAGGTCCTAGGTCGAGAGGGGAACAACCCAGACCCCAGTCTAAGGTCCCTAAGTGAAGGCTAAGTGCAATCAAAGGAAGTGGGGTTCCTTAGATAGCTGGGAGGTGAGCTTAGAAGCAGCTATCCTTTAAAAAGTGCGTAACAGCTTACCAGCTGAGGAACCCTGCGCCGAAGATTTAGCGGGGCTTAAGCCTTCCACCGAAGACGGGGATGGCAAAGAATTTTTTTGCCATGGTAGGGGAGCGTCGCCACCGGGCTGAAGCTAAGCCGTGAGGCTTAGTGGACTGGTGGCGAGTGCGGATGTTGGCATGAGTAACCGCAACCTGGGTGAAAACCCCAGGGGCCGAAAGCCCAAGGTTTCCGTGGCAACGATGATCGACCACGGGTTAGGCGGTCCTAAGGGGAAGCCGAAAGGCGCACCCGACGGGCAGTGGGTTAATATTCCCACCCTACCTAGGAGTTCTGAAGGGTGACGAAGAGGAGTAGTCGGGAGGGATTACTGGCTTTCCCTCAGCCCGTTTTTCGGGGGTTCTCGATGAATCCTCTTCCTAGAAAAGCCCGTAGGGTTAACTCCTAGGTAACCGTACCGCAAACCGACACAGGTGGGCTGGTAGAGTATACCAAGGCCAACGGGTGAAAGCTGGGGAAGGAACTCGGCAAAAAAGCTACCCGTAACTTCGGGAGATGGGTTCCCTGTACCATGCGCGCAAGCGCTTAGGTACAGGGCGCAGCGAAAGTTTCCCTGGGGACTGTTTAACAAAAACACAGGTCCCTGCTACAAAGCGAAAGCTGATGTATAGGGGCTGAGGCCTGACCAGTGCCCGTGTTGTTATGGCTGGGGATCTCTGGAGTTTTTCTCTGGAGGTTCACCGGCTTAAGCCACGGGTGAACGTCGGCGGTAACTCTGACCGTCCGAAGGTAGCGTAATCCCTTGTCGGGTAAGAGCCGGACTTGCCCGTAAGCTGGCTCATAACGGAAGAGGAGGAAGGAGGGCTGCTACAAGGGACAGCCAAAAAATTCCTTTCTTCAATTCCGTGGGAACCCTAAATTTCGGTTTAGGGGACCCGTAACGACTTTTGGGGATTTTCCCCAGGGTGGAAGCGACCCTTAAAAGGGGCAACTTCCACAACACGCCAGCTGGCGAAGTGGTAAAATAAAGAGATGAAAAAATTGAATCCATACTATGTGACGGGATTGGTTGAGGGTGAAGGAAGCTTTTATGTAGGAATTTTGCCAAGAAAACTTGGAAAGGTTGACTTTGAAGTGAGACCTTCTTTCTCGTTAAGCCAGCACAAAAGGAATCGTTCTCTTTTGTTCAAATTAAAAGAATATTTTGGTTGCGGATCGATTCGTTTTTCAAAGAAAGATCAGACATACAAGTTTGAAGTGAGAAGTCTAAAGGATTTGAAAGAGAAGATTTTGCCGCATTTTGAGAAATTTCCTTTAGAAGGAGAAAAGGCAAAAGACTTTAAGGTCTTAAAGGAAATAGTGGAAATGATGGAAAGAAAAGAACATTTGGAAAGAAAAGGATTGCTAAAAATTGTTGAATTAATCGAGAGAATGACAGAGAGTGAGAAGAGGAAAAAATTTCTCCAAAAAGTTGCCACTTCGCTAAAGGAATAGTCTACTCGAAGTTCCGGCCTGCATGAAAGGCTTAACCACTGGGGAACTGTCTCCCCCAGCTGCCCGGTGAAAATACAGTGGGTGTGAAGATGCACCCTACCCGCGGTGGGACGGAAAGACCCCGGCAGCTTTACTGTTAGGTGGTATTGAATTTTAGTTCCTGGTGCATAGCGTAGTGGGGAGGCTATGAAGGCAGGTCTCCGGGCCTGCTGGAGCCGCCAATGGAACACCCGCCACTGGGGGCTAAGGTTCTAACTCAACCTTGGCTTAGGGGAAAAACCAAGCCAAGGTGGGAACAGTGCCACCGAGACAGTTTAGATGGGGCATCTGCCCTCTAAAAAGTAACGAGGGCGCGCATAAGGTCGGCTTGGGGCGGATGGAAATCGCCCTTAAAGTGCAAGGGCATAAGCCGGCCTGACTGCGAGGGAGACGTCCCGAGCAGAGGGGAAACCCGGCCCTAGTGAACCGACCCTTCTTCGTAGGAAGGGGGGAGATCATCGGCCAAAAGTTACGCCGGGGATAACAGACTGGTAGGGCCCGCGAGTCCACATCTACGGCCCTGTTCGGCACCTCAAGTTTCGGGGTGCCCTGGAGGGTAACCTCTGGGTAAAAAAGCCACCAAAAACGGCGAAACTCCATTAAAAGAGAAAATTTTGGTAAACTCTTTTAATGGACAACGCCGTGGGAAATCTAACCCACCAACAAAGATCGGTAATTTTAGGATCGGTTTTGGGAGATGGACATTTAAGAAAGATTGAGGGAAGGAAATTTGCCTTCTTGGAAATTCAACATTCTGTGAAAGCAAAAGAATATTGTGAATGGAAATATTCGATTTTGAAAGAAATTTGCAAGAGTCCGCCAAAAATAAGGAAGATGGATGAGAAAAGAGAGGTAATAAGATTTCAAACGAGAGAACATCCAGAAATTGAAGAGATTTATCAGAAATTTTATCAAGAAGGGAAGAAGATAGTTCCGAAAAATTTCACTCTAGACCCTCTTTCTTTAGCTGTTTGGTTCATGGACGATGGAAGCAAAAGCAAAGGAAGTATTTATTTGAACTGTCAACAGTTTGATTGGAAAAGTCAAAGAAGATTATTACATGCTTTAAGAATTTTGGGAGTTCGAGCAAGAATGAATAAGGACAAAAAATATTATCGAATTCGAATTTTGAAAGAATCGACAAAGAAATTTTTAGAAATTATCAAACCTCATTTACACCCTTCAATGGCTTATAAAGTTGATGGGTTAGATCCTGTAGAGACTTCTCAGGAAAAATCTTCCTGAGGGGCCTGCCAAAAGGCTGGCAGGCAAAAGAGGTGGCCCCCTGTACCCTACGGGGTGCAGGGTGAAGGCATAGTCCTTACCTGAAAAAGGGAAGCGATGTCGGCTCGTCTCATCCTGGGGGTGGAGAAGCTCCCAAGGGTTGGGCTGTTCGCCCATTAAAGAGACCCGTGAGTTGGGTTCAGTACGTCGTGAGACAGTACGGTCCCTATCTACCGCGGGCGCCGAGCCTTGAGGGGAGTGGCCCACAGTACGAGAGGACCTGGGTCAACCGACCTCTGGCGTATGGGTTGTTGAGCCATCAGCACAGCCCATTAACCACGTCGGGACGGGATAAGGGCTGAAAGCATCTAAGCCCGAAGCCCACCCCAAGATTAGGGCTCAAAGCCAGGTCGGAGACTACGACCTTGATAGGGCGCACCTGAAAGCCCCGTAAGGGGTTGAGGGGAGCGCTACTAATTGGCGTTTGCCCTTGACTAGCAACTAAGATCTATCTTTTTCAGTTAATGGGGGCTATACTGGAGTTGACCCACCCGATCCCATTCCGAACTCGGAAGTGAAATACTCCAAGGCCGATGATACTCGGGAATTTCTCCCGGGGAAAGTAGGTAGCCCCCGTTAATTGAAAAAGATAATTTTGCCCTTTATGGGCATTTTTTATTTTCTGCTAAAATAAAGGAATGCGAAAAAAATTCTTGAAGAAAATGATTCTTTATTTTTTCATTTTGGGTTTAATTTTCATAATTTCATTAGAATTTAAAGATCGAATAAAAAACTCTGCTTATTTTCTTTTTTCCCCTCTTCAAAAGTTCTTTTCAAAAATCTATCAAAAAATTTCATTTTTTGTAGAAACAATTTATGAGATAAAAACTTTGAAAAGAGAAAATGAACAATTAAAGAAAGAAGTGCAAAAATTAATAGTGGAAAAAGAAAATTTAAAAGCAATAGAAAGAGAAAATCATGCATTAAGAAAAGCCTTAGAAATTGGTCTAGATAAGGAATTCAAACTAAAAATGACGAAATTCCTTGGAAAAGACGTTTCTGGAGATATCTTTTTGATAGACAAAGGAAAAGAGGACGGTTTGGAAGAAGGACAGGTGGTAATTTTGCCAGAAAAGATTTTAGTTGGAAAAATAGAAAAGGTCTATCAGAACTTCTCGAAGGTGAAAGTTTTTACCTTTAAAAACTTCTCTTTTGATATTAAAATACCAGAAAGAGAAATTACTGCCCTATTGAAGGGTGAAGGAAACTTTGGGGCCAAAATCGAATTTATTCCAAAAGAAAAAGAAATTTCAATCGGCGACAAGGTATTCACTTCACCTCTTGGAAGAAATTTTCCAGAAGGCATTTTAGTGGGAGAGATTAAGGAAATTAAAAATTCTGATATTGTAGGGTTTAAAGAGGCAAGAATTAAGCCTTATTTTGAACTTAGCAAATTAGACTATTTTTTTGTGATTTTGAATTTTTAAATGAAAAAAGAAATTTTTACCTTCTTTTTGATTTTCTTGTTAATTTTCATCCAAACTACTTTTTTTCTTCCCCTTAATCTTCCTCTTTTGGCACTTTTCCTCGTCAACTTTTTTTTGCCAAAAGAGAATTCTTTGTTTCTTTCGCTTTTTGTAGGATTTCTTTTGGACATCTTTTCTGAAAAAATTTTTTTCTTTTATACTTTAATTTCCTTTTTGATTTTTTTGGTAGTGCAGTTTTTGATTAAAAAATATGTCAAAGTATAAATTTTCAAAAGTTAATTTTGAAATAGATCCAGAGGAAATTTTGCTGGATAAACTGGCTAAAAAGAGAGAAAAAGAGATGGGAATTTTTGAAAAAAAACTCGAGGTTCCCATTTTTAAGACTACTCTTTTTAGATTTTTTCTTTTTTTGATCTTCCTTTTGTTGTTACTTTACATTAGAACTTTTCAACTACAAATACTTCAAGCAAAAGAATTTAAACAAAAATCAAACGCTAACCAGTTTGTTGTTTTAAAAATTAAAGCAGAAAGGGGCGTGATTTACGATCAAAAATTGAAACAATTAGTTTTTAACAAACCAAGTTTTGATTTACTCGTTAAGAAAGATGAACTTCCCAAAGATGAAAAGGAAAGAGAGAGAATTTTGAAAGAAGCTGCAATCATTTTGAAAATAGAACCTGAAAAAATAAAAGAAAAACTTCAAGAAAGAAGCAATGAGGTTAAAGTTTTTGAAAACTTAAACCTTCAAACTTTAATTCTTTTTCAATCTAAGATTGATCAACTTCCAGGATTTGAAATTAGAAAAAAAATTCAAAGAGAGTATGTAGAAGGTGAAACCATCTCTCATTTGATTGGATATTTAACAAAAGAAAACCCTGAGGGTAAAGAGGGAATTGAAAAATTTTACAATCATGTTTTAGGAGAAAATTTTGGAAAGATCTTAATCGAAAGAGATGCCAGAGGAAAAATTTTGAAACAAACTATTTATGAATTGCCAAAACCCGGAAAAAGTTTAGTTTTGTGGTTAGATTTTGATTTGCAAAAAAAGATCAAAGAAGAAATGGAAAAGAAAATCCAAGAAGTTGGGGCCAAGGGAGGAGCAGCAGTGGCCTTAGATCCAAAAACCGGGGGAGTGTTGGCCTTAGTTTCTTTACCTTCTTTTGATAATAATTTATTTTCAAAAGGGATTTCAGAAGATGAATGGGAACGATTGCAAAAGGACCCAAAAACCCCTCTTTTAAACAGAGCAACTTCTGGTCAATATCTTTTAGGTTCTACCGTAAAACCTTTTATAGCAGTGGCAGCTTTACAAGAGAAAATTATTTCTCCACACAAAAGAATAAATTGTCAAGGAGCAATCCACATTCCTCATGAGTACAATCCGCAAATAATTTACAAATTTGGAGATTGGAGAGTTCATGGATTAACTGATATCAGAAAGGCAATTGCTGAATCTTGTAACGTTTTCTTTTATATATTGGGAGGAGGATACCAAAATCAAAGGGGTTTGGGAGTAAGCAAAATCAAAAAATATCTTGAGATGTTTGGATTTGGAAAACTGGTTGATACAGATTTTCCAATTCCATCTTTTGCCAAGGGATTGATTGGAGATCCAGAGTGGAAAAAGAAAAACTTAGGAGAAAATTGGTGGGATGGAGACACTTATAATCTATCGATTGGCCAGGGTTACATTTTAGTTACTCCTTTGCAAGTGGCAAGAGCTTATACTGCGATTGCAAATGGGGGAAAATTATTAAAACCTAAATTTGTTAAAGCTATGGTTGATGAGGAAAAAAATTTAATAGAAGAATTTTCTCCAGAAATCGAGGCTGAAATTCCCATAGATGCTGAAAATTTTCAAATTGTAAGAGAAGGAATGAAGTGGGCAGTTACAGGAGAAAATTCCCCCTATGCTTCAGCTATTCCTCTAAGCAACCTTCCAGTAGTAGCTGCAGCCAAAACTGGTACTGCTCAAGTTCCCAAGAAAGACTGTCCAGATTGTTATAACATTTGGATTTCGGTATTTGCTCCCTATGAAGATCCTAGAATAGTTTTAACAATTGTGTTAGAGAACGTAAAGGGAAGATTAAGTGGCGTAGTAGTGCCAGTAGCTGAAGAAGTTTTGAGATGGTATTTTCAATCTTCTCGGTAGATTAGTTCTTTAAAAATTTTGAATGCCCTATCCACATCCTGGCTTTCGAGGATAATGGTAAACTCTGTAAACGTTGAAACAGTTTCAATTATATTAATATTTTCCCAGGCTAAAAGTTTTAAAATCGAATAATGGAAACCGGGAGTAAAAACCGCGCCTTCTGAGTGGAATAGGGTAATGGAGGAAAGATTTTCTATTTTTGTAATTAATTTTTCTTTAGTAAAAGTTTTTTCTATTATTTCCTTTAGGTTCTCGCTTACTATAATGTTTGTCTCCTTTAATCCTTTAGTTAGGGTGAAAAAAATATTTGGATATTCTGAAATTTTTTTGGTAACCAAGGGATATTTTTTCAACAAGCTTTCAGAAGAAAGATAAATATATTCACATAAATTCGATCTCACAATCAATTCACCTTCGATTGGAATTTTTTTTAATTTTTGTGATTTTTTCTCAATTTCTTTAGCTATCCTTTTTAAAGCCATCACTACACTTCCCGTTTTGACAGGTTTCATTAACTTTTTTTCAATTTCTGGCTTAAGTTCACGAGCTAAAGCTGAAAGATTAATTAATCCTCTAGAAAGAGCCTCTTCTACTAAAGGAATATTTTTGATCAAATTTCTTACAGTTTCAGTTATTGTAATCATGTTATAAATTTAACATTTTTTTAATTTTCTGTCAAAAATTTATAAAAATTTGACAAATTACTATTCCTCCCTTAAATTTCAATTAATCTTTAAAAGGTCAAATGAAATTAAAAAAATAAAAAAATGAACCTTAAGGGAAATTGTCCAATTTGTGATTGCGAGATTAATTTATCCGAAGGAATTGAGGAATCAGAAATTTTTACTTGCCCCGAATGCCACAATCGCATTTTGGTTTCAAAAATTGAAAACGAAAACGTAATTTTAGAGGAAGCCCCGAAAATTGAAGAAGATTGGGGAGAGTAAATAAATGAGAATAAAAATTGGCATTCTGCATTCCACTATAAGAAAGGAAGAAAAACTTTTAATGGAAGCAGCTAGAAAAAAGAATGTGGAAATAAAATTGATCGATATTAGAGAAGAAATTTTCAACCCCCAAAACTATAAAGTGGATGTGGACTTAGTTTTAGATCGCTCAGTTTCTACCATTAAAGGTCTTCAAGCCTTGTTATTTTTTGAAAGTTTGGGTGTTCCAACTGTAAACAGATATGAAGTAAGTAGTCTTTGCGCAGATAAATTTGCTACTTCTTTAATATTGTACAAGAAAGGAATTCCTATCCCAAAATTTGCCTTAGTTTTTAGTGAAAAACAAGCATTAGAAGCAATAAAAGCCTTGGGAGGTTTTCCGGTGGTAATAAAACCTACTCATGGTTCTTGGGGCAGATTATTAGCAAAAATTAACGATAAAGAAAGTCTCGAAGCAATTTTAGAACACAAAGAAATCTTAGGATCCCCTCAACACCATTCTTTTTACATTCAAGAGTATGTTCAAAAACCTGGAAGAGATATTCGAGCATTTGTGATCGATGGGGAGGTTGTTTGCGCAATTTATCGACATTCTTCTCATTGGATCACTAATACTGCCCGAGGAGCAAAGGTTTCAAAATGTAAGGTTGATTCTCAATTAATTGAAATTTGCAAGAAAGCTTCTGAGGCTGTTGGGGGAGGGATTTTAGGAATAGACATTTTTGAAACAAAAGAAGGTTACAAAATTAACGAAATTAATCATGCCACCGAATTTAGAAATAGCGAAGAACCAACCGGAGTTTCAATTTCCGGAGCAATTATCGATTATTGCATAAAATTACTCAAAAACAAAAAATGAATCAAAAAATAAAAGTTTCAATAGTAGGTGCGTCAGGATACACCGGAGGAGAACTTCTAAGAATTTTACTTTTTCATCCAAGAGTTGAAGTTTTTCAGGTTACCTCTTTGGAATATAAAGGAGTCTCAGCAACTCTTTTACATCCAAACCTTCGAGGTTTTACTGATCTTCATTTTTGCGACATTAAAGATTTGAAACCTTGCGATCTTATATTTGTCGCAGTGCCAAACGGGAAATCAATGACTTTCATGAAAAATCTAATGAAAATTTCACCCAAGATCATAGATTTGGGAGCTGATTTTAGACTGAAATCTCTGGAAGAATGGAAAACATGGTATTTGTGCGATCATTTAGCTCCAGAGTTGATCGGTAAATTTGTTTATGGGCTTCCTGAAATTCACAAAGAAGAAATCAAAAAATCAAATTACGTGGCAGGTCCTGGATGCGAAGCTGCAGTTTCAATTTTAAGTTTATGGCCCCTCGTAAAGAATGATTTAATCGAAGAAAAAATTATTATCGAAGCAAAAATCGGTAGTTCTGCAGCAGGGTCTACTCCTACTTTAGCTTCTCATCATCCAGAAAGAAGAGGAGTTGTAAGATCTTATATGCCAACTGGACATAGACATACTGTTGAAATAGAACAAGAATTGACGATTGATAAAAAATCGTTTCAAATTCTAATGTCAGCTACCGCAATCGAAATGGTGAGAGGAATTCTAATTACTGCACACACTTTCTTAAAAAAAGAACTCACAGAAAAAGAAATTTGGCAAATTTACAAAAAAGAATATAAAGATGCCCCATTTATTAGAATAGTAAAAGAAAAACAAGGAATTTATCGTTATCCCGAGCCAAAAATTTTACAAGGAACAAATTTTTGCGAGATTGGTTTTGAAAAAGATCAATTGAGTAACAGATTGGTCGTTTTGGGAGCGATTGATAATTTAGGCAAGGGATCAGCTGGAAATGCCGTTCAATGTATGAATTTAATGTTTGATTTTCCAGAAACAATGGGGCTTGAGTTTCCAGGTCTTCATCCAATATAGTGTTTTTATTTCATGATCAAGTTTAAAGGTTTAATAGATACCACTTTTAGAGAAGGACAACAATCTCCCCTTCTTTATGATACTAGAAAGTACTATTTTACTTTGGAAGAGAAAAAAGATCTTTTAAAAGGATTAGTGAACTTGGGAATTTCTCATTTTGAATTTTTTTCGCCCAACGTGAATTTAAGAGAGAAAAACCACTTCTTACAGATCAAAAAATATCTTAGATCAGTTTTCAAAAGAAGAATTTTTTTGCTTTCCCATTGTCGATGCAAAAAAGAAGACGTAGAAACTTCAATAAAAGCAGGGTTTGATGGGTTGAATATTTACATGAGAGTAACAGAAAGAGGAGAAAAAATTTACCGAAAGAGCAAAAGAGAAATTTTAATTACTATCGAAGATATGATAACTACCATTAGAAAAAAGTATCCTAAACTTTATTTAAGGTTTAGCATAGAAGATGCTTTTCGAACTCCTTTGAAAGATATTTTTGAAGTCTATGATCGAGTATATCCTTTGATTGATACTTTCGGAATTCCAGATACCACTGGGGTTGCCACTCCTTCTCAAGTAGAAAGGCTGGTTAAATGCTTGAAAAAAAAATATCCAAAAGTCAATCTTGAGTGTCATTTTCATAATGATAGAGGTTTTGCCTTAATTAACACTATTGTTGCTATTCAAAGTGGAGTAGAATTTGCTGACGTATCAATTTGGGGCATCGGAGAAAGATCTGGAATTGCTTCAGTTACTGGAGTTTTGTTTAATCTTTTTTACCTCGATAAAAACCTTGTGAAAAAATATAACATTAAACTTTGTTATCCTTTAAACGTTCTAATGGGCGCTATTCTTAAAACTCAAGTCCCCTACAACGAACCAGTTTCCTTAACTAATCGTACTCATATTGCCGGAGTGCATCAAAAGGCAGTTCTTGAAGAAAAATCAAATTACGAAGCTCATCCTTTAGAAAAATTTGGAGTTACGAAAAATCAACTTCTTTTGGGACCACTTTCTGGCTGGCATTTTGTTTATTACTATTTGAAGGAAGTAAAAAATTATCTAATTTCTGAAGAGGAAGCAAAAAAAATCACTAAAGAATTTAAAAACAAAATCAAAAGGTCAAAAGAAAACTTAGATGAACTGTTAGAAAAAATTGCAGAAAAATATTCTTTAGAAAAAATTTCCATTCCGAGAGAATTTATTGAGAGAAGAGTTGAAAAATTAAATGGCACAAACAATTACTGAAAAAATATTTTCCCTTCATTCTTTAAAGAAAGTTTTTGCTGGAGATTTTGTTATTGCAAATTTAGATTGGATTTTTGCTCACGATTCAAGTACTCTTTGGGTCTTAGAACCTTTTAAGAAATTAGGGAGAAAAGTTGCTCGTCCATCAAAAACCATTATTTTTTTCGACCATGTTTTCCCTGCGCCAAGGGTAGAAATTGCAAATTTTCAACTAAAAATCCAAGAATTCGCAAAAAGAGAAAAAATTAGAATTATTAAAGAAGGAGTTTGTCATCAAGTGTTGGTTGAAAAATTTGTGAGGCCCGGAGAATTAGTTGTAGGAGGAGATTCACATACTCCTACAATAGGAGCTTTGGGAGCTTTGGCAATTGGTTTGGGATCCAGCGATATTGCTATTGCTATGGCCTTTGGAAAACAATATTTTTTAGTACCAGACTCTATCAAAGTTGAAGTAACTGGAAAGTTTAAAAGAGGCACTTTTCCAAAAGATTTAGCTTTAGTTTTAGCTCAAAAAATAGGACCAGAGGGCGCAAATTATAAAGTAATTGAATGGACTGGAGAAACAATTTCACGAATGAGTGTTTCTGAGAGAATGACCTTAACCAACATGTCAGCTGAAATGGGAGCTAAAACCTCAATTTGTCCTCCTGATAAGATGGTTGAGAATTTTTTAAAAAAACATAATCGTTCCTTTAAATTTGACAAAAGACAACTAATAAGCGACAAAAATGCTAAATACTGTTTGAGTTTAACATTGGATGTTTCAAAAATTCCACCTCTGATTGCAAAACCACATGAAATTGACAAGGTGGTTGAAGTAAAAAAGTTAGAAAAAGAGAAAATTCCAGTAGATCAGGTATTCATTGGTTCTTGTACCAACGGACGTATCGAAGACTTAGAAATTGCCTTTAAAATCCTTTCTAAGGCCAGAAAGATAAAAACAAAATTGATTATAGTACCAGCCTCACATAGAGTTTATCTTGAGGCTATAAAACGAAGATACATTCAATTTTTCATTAAAATTGGAGCCATAATATTTCCTCCAGGTTGTGGACCGTGTTTGGGGAGACATGGGGGGGTGTTGGGTGATGGTGAGGTATGCATTTCGACATCAAACAGAAATTTTCCAGGAAGGATGGGTAGTCCAAAGGCTTTAATTTTTTTAGCTAGTCCTGCTACTGCAGCAGCCTCTGCCGTAAAAGGTTTTATTACAGACCCGAGAAGGTTTTTATAATGAATTGGATTTTTGGCGACAATATCAATACTGATTTGATTACGCCTGGGAGATACAATCTTGAAATAAAACCCAAAAAATTGGCTAAAATTGCATTTTGTGAATATTTACCAGAATTTTCGAAAAAGGTAAAAAAAGATGATTTTATAATTGCAGGAAGAAATTTTGGTTGCGGTTCTTCAAGAGAATCTGCCGTACTTGCCTTGAAAGGTTTAAAAATCAAGGCAATTTTTGCCAAATCTTTTTCTAGAATTTTTTACAGAAATTGTTTGAATCATGGCCTTTTGGCAATAGAAGCTGACCTTGGAAGCGTTGATAAAAACGATAAGCTAGTTTTAGATTTAAAGCGAAAAATTCTTTACAACAAGACAAAAAATAAAAAAATTCCTTTGAGAATACCGGAGTTGATGATAAAAGCCCATCAAAAAGGCGGGATATTATCAATATTAAAAAAGCATGGATTCAAAGCAATTCAAAAATAAAAAAAGATACAAAATTTGTGTCATTGGGGGGGATGGAATTGGTCCTGAAGTGATAAGAGAAACTCAAAAACTTCTTTCAACTATAAATGTAAATTTCGAATTTATAGAAGCAGAAGCGGGTTTTGAAGCCTTTAAAAAATATGGGACCTCACTACCACAAAAAACTATAGAGATTTGCAAAAGCTCTGATGCAATTTTGTTTGGAGCTTGTACTACTCCTCCCTTCCTCAAAAATTACTTTAGTGCGATAGTGGCTTTAAGACAAACTTTGGATCTTTTCGCAAACGTCAGACCCTTTTTCTCTCTACCTTTACCAAATATGCGTCAAGACATTGACCTTATAATCGTAAGAGAAAACACCGAATGCCTTTACAGTAAAAGAGAGAGAAAAACAAAAGAAGGAGCCATAGCAGAAAGGGTGATTACGAAAAAAGGATGTAGAAGAATTGTAGAGTTTGCCTTTGAGTTAGCAAAAAAGAAAAAAAGAAAAAAAATAACTTTTGTCCACAAGGCCAATATTTTGCGATTGACCGATGGTTTATTTTTAAAGATTGCAAAAAGAATTTCAGCGAATTATAAAGAGATAATTTTTGATGATAAGTTAGTAGATTCCTGCGCAATGCTTTTGGTTCAAAAACCTCAAGAATTTGATGTGATTTGTACTACTAATCTCTTTGGTGATATTTTATCTGATGTAGCAGCAGCGCTAGTAGGTGGTTTGGGTGTTTGCGCTTCAGCAAACGTGGGTAAAAAATATGCACTTTTTGAACCAGTCCACGGATCTGCACCTCAATTAGCTGGAAAAAACATTGCAAATCCTTTAGCAGCATTTTTTTCAGCTTGTATGATGCTTGAGTATTTGGGTAAAGAGAAGATAGCAAAAAAAATTAAAAAAGCAATTTTTAAAACCATTGAAAAAGGTTGTCTCACTCCAGATCTCGGAGGGAAGGCCTCGACTACTGAGGTTACTGAAGAAGTAATATTCAATATCAAATTTCAAAAATGATTATAGTTAAAGTAGGAGGTGGAAAAAACATCAATTTAGATTATGTTTGCGAAGATTTTGCTCTTTTAGTTAAGCAAAATAGAGCGATTTTAATCCACGGTGGAAGCTGGAAAAGGAATGAGATTGCTGAAAAGTTGGGGCATCCTACTAAAACAGTAGTTTCTCCATCGGGAATGGTAAGCGTTTATACTGATGAAAAAGGTTTAGAGATTTTCTTAATGGTTTATGCAGGTTTAATCAACAAAATTATTGTTTCAAAACTTCAGAGGCTTGGAGTGAATGCGGTAGGACTTTGCGGAGTGGATGGGAAAACCTTGGAGGGAAAAATAAAAAAAGAAATTTTGATTCAAGAGGGAGAAAGAATAAAACTTTTAACAGGAAATTTTACAGGAAAAGTGGAAAAATTTAACCCAAAACTCATTAACCTTTTGTTAGAGAATGATTTTATTCCCGTAGTTTGTCCTCCCGCCTTGGCAAAAGAAGGAGAGATCATTAACGTAGATGGAGATAGTATAACTTCTTTGTTGGCTAAAGAATTGAAAGCCGAAAAAATTATTTTTCTGATTGAAGCACCCGGTTTTCTGAAAGACCCAAACGATGAGAATAGTTTAATTTCGGAAATAAAAAAGGAAGAAATTGATAAATACTTAGACTTTGCCCAAGGAAGAATGAAAAGAAAAATTTTAGCAATCAAAGAGGCCATCAGTTCTGGAGTAAAAGAGATTTACATTGGGGATGGAAGAATTCAACATCCTCTTTTGGGTGTTTTTGAGGGGAAAGGAACAAAAATTTTTTGAGTTCAATGTGTAGGTTTTTATTAATAAAATCGGAAAAAGAATTTGATATAAAAAATTTTCTTTCCCCCTTTGCCATAAAATGTAAAGAAAATAAAGAGTGGCAAGGTGATGGATGGGGTATCAGTTGGTTAAACCCAAGGAATGAATGGAAAACTTTTAAATTTTTATCGCCAATTTGGGAAGATGCGGCAAAATTCGAAAAAATTTCAAAGTCTAAAATGTTTATCGTCCATGCAAGATCTTCAACCTTTGAAAAAGATAAACACAATATAGAGTTCAATCAACCGTTCGTTAAGGATGATTTTGCCTTCGTCTTTAATGGAGAAATTAAAGGAGTTCAAGGGATCAAAGTTCCAGGGAAAATCGGTTCTCAAAAAATTTTCAATCTTATACTGAAATATTATCGTTTAACCAATAAAATGGAAAAGGCAATAGAACAAACAAAAAATTTGATAGAAAAAAACTCAAAAGAAATTAAAGCCTTAAACCTTGGCATTTCTGATAAGAAAAATTTTTTTGTACTTTGTAAATTTTCACGAGATCCAGATTATTATACTCTCTATTATCTTACCAATAACATTGTAATCGTTACTTCAGAGAAAATACCCGGTTTTGAATTTTTACCAATGAAAAACGATGAAATTTTAGTTTTATGAATTATCAATCCTTAGATGAAAAATATCTTGTTGATACCTATCCAAGAAGAGGAATTACCTTCGTTAAGGGAAAAGGAGTGTATCTTTTTGATGAAAAAAAAGAAAGATATTTAGACATGATGTCAAATTATGGAGTGAATATTTTCGGCCACTCTCATCCCTTAATCGTTAAGACTCTTCAAAAGCAATTAAGGAAATTAATAAATTTGCATTGTAGTTTTTCAAACGACCAACGCTCTTTAGCCTCTTTAAAACTCATTGAGATGTGTGGCAAGAGTTATGCTAAGGTTTATTGGGCAAACTCTGGAACGGAGGCTGTAGAAGCTGCTATTAAATTCGCAGTTTCTATTACTGGAAAGAAAAAATTTATTGCTGCAAAAAACAGTTATCATGGAAAAACATTGGGAGCTCTTTCAGCTACTGGAAGAGAAAAATACAGAAAATCTTTTGAACCGTTGCTTTGGGAATTTCATCATGTGGAATTTGGAAACGTAAAAGAAATCGAAGAAGTAATCGATCATGAAACAGCTGCTGTTATTTTAGAACCAATTCAAGGGGAGGGAGGAGTAATTATACCATCAAAAGATTACTTGCCAAAAGTAAGAGAGATCTGCAACAAATACAACGTTTTGTTGATTTTTGATGAAATCCAAACAGGAATAGGAAGAACAGGAAATTTTTTGGCAATTCAAGAATTTGGAATAGAAGGCGATATCGTCTGTCTTGGAAAAGCTCTAGGAGGAGGCATTCCTGTGGGAGCAGTGATTTTAGGAGAAAAAATAGCAACTAAAGTAGAACAAGGAGTAATGACCTCAACCTTTGGAGGAAATCCACTAGCTTGTGCTGGAGCATTGATAGTTTTGAATTTACTTGATCAAAGACTTCTTTCGTACATTCAAGAGATAGGATCTTATTTTTTAGAAAAATTGAAACAAATAGAATCTAACAAAATAGTCGAAGTTAGAGGTAGGGGATTAATGATAGGGATTGAGTTTGACACAAACATTACTCAGATTCTGAAATCTCTCCAGTCAAAGAAAATTTTGGCCATTCCAGCTGGCAATGGAAATGTAGTACGTTTCCTCCCCCCCTACATTATCAAAAAGCAACATATCGATGAGGTCGTTAGGGCCTTAAAGGAAATCCTAAAAGACAAGCTATAGTCAACTCATAGGCATAAACATTGCGTTTCCTTTAATTAAATAAATTCATTTTTTGGATTGAAATTTCACATTTTTTTCATTAAAATTAAACCATGACTACTACAGAGGAAAAGCTCAAAAAAATTAGAGAACAAAAACTGGAAAGGATAAAAAAATCCTTAATTAATCCCTATCCGTTAAAAGCTAAAAGAACTCACCAAATTCGTGAGGTGATAAAAAACTTTAGTAAACTTTCGAAAAAACAAGAGGAAATTTTTTTAGTTGGAAGAATAAGATCTTTGAGAATACACGGAGGATTAAGCTTTTTGCATATAGAAGATGGTACCGGTCAAATTCAAGTTTTAATAAGAAAAAATAAAGTAGGGGAATCTGCTTATCAATTTTTTCTAGATAATTTTGATATAGGAGATTTTATTGAAGTTAGGGGAAGATTAATAAAAACAAAAACTAAAGAAAAAACTCTTGAAATTTCAGATTTTAAAATTTTAGCAAAGAGCTTGAGACCCCTACCAGAAAAATGGCATGGATTAAGAGACATTGAAGAAAGATACAGAAAGAGATACCTTGACTTGATATTTAATCCAGAGGTTAAAGAGAAATTTATTATAAGATCAAAAATCATTTCTGAAATTAGAAAGTTTTTAGAAAAAGAAGGATTTTTAGAAGTTGAAACCCCAATTTTACAACCAATTTACGGAGGAGGAAGGGCAAAACCTTTTAAAACTCATTTAGAAGCTTTGGATTTAGATCTTTATTTAAGAATCGCTCCAGAACTTTATCTTAAACGTCTTTTAATCGGAGGTCTTGAAAAAGTCTTTGAAATTGGAAAATGTTTTAGAAACGAAGGAATAGATAGGTTTCACAATCCTGACTTTACTTCACTTGAATTTTATTGGGCTTATGCAGATTATAAGGATCTCATGAAGTTTACTGAAAGAATGATTTTGACAATTCTCAAAAAGGTTTTGAAAAAAACTACAATTGAATACCAAGGAAAAGAAATAAATTTTAAAACTCCCTGGCAAAGAATTGAGTTCGACGTGGTTTTCAGAAAAAGCACCAAAATAGATTATGATACAATCAATAGAGATTTTCTTTTGAAAAAAGCACGAGAAATGGGGTTGGAAGTTGAAGATAGCGCGCCAAAATTTGAAATTGCAGATGAAATTTTTAAAAAGAAAATTAGACCAAATATTTGGCAACCAACTTTTGTAATTCACTATCCAGTTGGATTTCAAACTTTGGCAAAGGCTTTAGAGAAAAACCCAAAAAGGTTAGCCAATTTTCAATTAATCGTAGCGGGCACTGAACTAGTAAATGCTTTTTCAGAATTAAACGATCCAATCGAACAAAAGAAAAGATTTGAAGAGCAACAAAGATTTTTAAAAGAAGGATATAAAGAAGCTCATCCCTACGATGAAGATTTTTTAGAAGCCTTAGAACACGGAATGCCTCCTGCAGCAGGTTTTGGTATGGGCGTAGATAGGTTAGTAATGATTTTAACAAATTCTTATTCTTTAAGAGAAGTAATTCTATTTCCAACAATGAAGCCAAAACAATAAAGTTATGCTCGATATTAAAGTAATCAGAGAAAATCCTCAAAAAGTAAAGGAGGGAGTGAAAAAGAAAGGAGTTGATGCAAAAATAGTCGATGATCTTCTATTCGTTGATCAAGAACGAAGAAAAAAAATCAAAGAAATAGAAAATTTGAGAGCAAAAAGAAATAAAATTTCAAAACAAATCGGAACAGAAACAAATGAAGAAATAAAACAAAAACTTCTTAAAGAAAGTAAGAAAATTTCAAAAAAGCTGGAAAAGTTAGAAAAAGAATTAAAAGAAAAAACCGAAATTTTTCAACAATTGCTTATTGAATTGCCAAACCTTCCTTTTGACGATGTACCCGTAGGAGAAGACGAAACTCAGAATGTAGTATTACGAGAGGTAGGCCAAATTCCTGTTTTTGATTTCCCTCCAAAGGATCATTTAGAAATCGGAGAAAAATTAGATTTAATTGATGTCAAGAGAGCAGCAAAAACTTCAGGCACAAGATTTGGGTTTTTGAAAAATGAGGCAGTCTTGATTGAATTTGCAATAATCAATTTTACCTTCAACTTATTAATAAAAGAAGGATTCACTCCCGTAATTCCCCCTGTGTTGATAAAAGAAAAGCCATTTTGGGGAATGGGATACTTAGACAGAGGTAAAGAAGAGGTTTATTACATTCCAAAAGATAATCTCTATTTAATAGGTACGGCAGAACAAATAATAGGACCAATGCATATGGACGAAATTTTTGAAGAAAAAGAGCTACCAAAAAGATATCTGGGATTTTCCTCTTGTTTTAGAAGAGAAGCTGGCTCTTATGGAAAAGACACGAGAGGAATCTTTAGGGTTCATCAATTTGATAAAATTGAAATGTTTTCTTTTTGTAAACCAGAAGAATCAAGAAAAGAACACCGTTTCTTTTTAGAGATTGAAGAAAAATTGATGCAGAGTTTGAAAATTCCTTATAGAGTAGTTCATATTTGCACTGGAGATCTTGGAGATCCAGCAGCTGAAAAATTTGATATTGAAGCTTGGTTTCCTGGTCAAAACAGATATCGAGAAACCCATTCAACCTCCAACTGTACGGATTTTCAAGCAAGAAGATTAAACATCAGGTACAAAACAAAATCTGGCAAATTAGAATTTGTTCACACTATTAACGGAACTGCCTTTGCTTTGGGGAGAATTTTGATTGCGATTTTGGAAAATTATCAGCAAAAAGATGGGTCTGTAAAAATTCCCGAAGTTTTGCATCCTTATTTGCCATTTAAGGAAATTAGAAAATGAAAGAAAAATTTCTCTTGGTAAAAGAAATCGAAACCAATTACAAATTTGATGGGAAAGGAGAAATTTTTTTAATTTTACACGGTTGGGGGAGCTCTTCAGATTCTTGGACGAAAATAATTAAAATTTTAAGTGCAAAGTTTAGAGTAATTTGCCCAGATTTACCAGGATTTGGGAAAACAACTTCTCCAGATAAACCTTGGAATTTGAACGATTTTGTGGAGTGGGTGAGAGAATTTGTCGAAAAATTAAATTTGGAAAATTTCTTTCTACTAGGTCATTCTTTTGGGGGGAGAATAGCAATTAAATTTTCGGTTCTTTATCCTGAAAAAATAAAAAAATTAATTTTAGTGAACTCAGCTGGAATTAAGCAAAAGTGGGGATTAAAAGAAAAAATTGTTTTTATCTTAGGAAGAATTGGAAATTTTATTTTTTCTAAAAATTTATTTTTAAAGTTTAAAGAAAAAGCAAGAAATCTTTTTTATCGAATATTTTTCATCAAAGATTATTCAAGAGCCAAGGGTGTAATGAAAGAGACAATAAAAAAAATTTTGGAAGAAGACATATTTCCAGAGCTTCCTAAAATTCAAGTCGATACTCTCATTATTTGGGGAGAAAAAGACAATATTCTTCCCTTAGAGCATGCTTTCTTAATGAAGAAAAAAATAAAAAAATCAAAACTTGAAATTTTACCAAATGTTAGACACTCGCCCCACTTGGAAAATCCAGAAAAATTGGCAGAGATTTTAATTTTAAATTTAAAATGAATTTTTATCTTTTTTTTACAATTTTTTGGTTTTTTCGTCAGATAAGATCTCTTTTATTCTGGCTTTACCTTTGGCAACTGAAAGAATATCACATTGGACGTTTCATTGATCATTTTAGAACAGAAAAAGGAAAAAAAATTTTTTTGAATAAAGTTTTCCTTTTAAAATTTTGTCTTTTTGTACTTTTTCTTTTTTTTCCAAGTAAACCTTTTCTTTATCTTTTTTTTGCTATTTATTTTTTTGAAACCCTCAAGTTTCTTTTTGACTTTTTTCGGAATAAACTTTTACGACCAATCTTTACTTCAAAAGTCATTTTTTTACTTTCTTTTTCTTCAATTTTTACTCTCACTTATGTCAGTGTAGCTTTTTTTTCTACCTCTTCCTTAATTTTTTATCTTTTAATTTTTGATATTTTTAATTTTGCTATTTTTTCTGGTATAGTGTTAATTTTTCAACCTATTACTTTCCTTTTGCGTAGTTTAATCATTTATAAAGCAAAGAAGAAAATAAAAAAAATGAGGGATGTTTTGGTAATTGGTATTTGCGGCTCTTACGGAAAGACATCAACTAAAGAATTTCTGGCAACAATCTTGGAAGGAAAGTTTTCTGGTAAAATTTTAAAAACAAAAGAACACCAAAATTCAGAAATAGGAATTTCAAAGTGTATTCTTGAAAATTTAAACAAAATGCACAAAATTTTTGTAGTGGAAATGGGAGCTTATAACAAAGGGGGAATAAGCTTGCTTTGCAACATTGTAAAGCCCAAAATTGGAATCATAACTGGAGTTAATGAACAACATCTAGCAACTTTTGGTTCGATGGAAAATTTAATTTCAGCAGAAGGCGGAAAGGAATTAATAGAAAGTTTGCCCGAAGATGGGTTTATCATTTTTAACGGAGAAAACGAAATTTTGAGAAAAATTTATCAAGAAACCAGGATAAAAAAGAAAATAGTTGGAGTTTCCAACAAAGAATTTGATATTTGGGCAGAAAATGTTGAGGTTCAAAAAGATACATTGAAGTTTAAAATTTTTACAAAAGATGGAGAAAGTGGAGAATTTAACTTGAATTTGATCGGTTCTCAAAACGTCCAGAATTTTTTATTGGCGTTTTGTTGTGCAAAAGAGCTTGGTATGACCCTGGAAGAAATCGCAAAGGAAGCTAGAAGACTTACCCAAGAACAAAGTGGTGTGAGATTAATTAGAACAAAACATGGATTAAACATCGTGGATGCTACTTATTCAGCAAACCCAGATTCAGTAATTTCTCATTTGGAATATCTAAAAATTTGGGAGGGAAAAAAAGTGATTGTTATGCCTTGTTTAATTGAGTTGGGCAAAAAAACAAAAGAAGTTCATCAAAAAATAGGCAGAAAAATTAATGAAATTTGTGATTTAGCTATTATTGTAACCAAAGATAGATTCGAAGAAATTAAAAAAGAAGCAAAAGATAAAGCTATGTTTTTGGAAAACCCTAAAGAAATTTTTGAAAAATTGAAAAATTTTAAAGAAGAAAATGATATTATTCTATTAGAAGGAAGATTGCCAAAAGAATTTTTGAATTTAGTCTATGGAGATTAAAGAAATAAACAATAAAAAAATCTGGGAAGGATTTTTAAAAAAGTGTCAAGAAAAGACTTTCTTACAATCTTACAATTGGGGAGAATTCAACAAGAAAATGGGGAATAAAATTTGGAGGCTTGGAATATTTAAAAAAGAAAATTTATTAGCTGTCAATTTAACAATAAAAATTGACGCAAAAAGAGGAGCTTTTTTGTTTGTACCCCACGGACCCATTTTAGCTTGGAGATTGGAAGATAGAAGTTATAAATTTGAACTTTTGAAAGTTCTATTGGAAACATTGAAGAAATTAGCAAAACAAGAAAATTGTGATTTTATCAGAATTGCTCCAATTTTAGAAAGGAAAGAGGAAAATGAAAGAATTTTTAAAGAATTAAGTTTTAGAGAGGCTCCAATCCATATTCATCCTGAGGTTACTTGGGAGTTAGACATTTCAAAGACTGAGGAAGAGATTTTAAAAGGAATGAGAAAAACAACAAGATATTTGATTAGGCAGGCCTTAAAAAAGAAAGAAATCGAAATTTTTAAAACAGAAAGGTTAGAAGACTTAGAAGAATTTCATAAGATCTACCACCAAACTGCCAAAAGACATAATTTTGTCCCTTTTTCTTTTGATTATTTAAAAAACGAGTTTTTAACTTTTATAAACGATAAACAAATTTTAATTTTCTTGGGAAAATATAGAGGGGAAATAATTTGTGGTGGACTTTTTATTTTTTGGCAAAAAATTGGATTTTATCATCATGGTGCATCTTCCCAAAAATATCCAAAAATTCCCGCATCTTATTTAATGATTTGGGAAGCAATCAGAGAAGCAAAAAGGAGAGATTGTGAAAAATTTAATTTTTGGGGGATAACTCCAATTTCTAAAGAAACCGATGTTCAAAAACCAAACTTTTGGAAACATCCTTGGGCAGGTTTAACTTTGTTTAAAATGGGTTTTGGAGGAGAGAAGAAAGAGTATGTTAAGACTCAAGATTTTCCACTTTCAAAGAAATACTGGCTTTGTTATTTAATTGAAAGAATAAGAAGAAAAAAGAGGGGGCTATGACAAAAAAAAGACTGAGGATAAAAAAGAAAAAACCTTTCTTTCAAAAACCTGTTTTTTGGATTTTATTTTTTGTAATTTTAATTTCAGTCACTGCTTTTTACATTTTTTTCTTTTCAAACATTTTCAAAATAAAAGAAGTTCACATTTTAGGTGAGATTGGAATTTACAAAGAGGAAATTGAAAAATTTTTAAAAAAAATGGTGGGTGGAAAAAATATTTTTTTAATAAAGTCAGACACCATAAAAAAGGAGACTTTAAAAAACTTTCCTCAAATTTCCTTTCTTGAATTCAAAAGGAAATTTCCTTCTGGATTAATATTTACAATTTTGGAAAGAAAAGAGGTGGCAGTTTTTTGTCAAAAAGACTGCTATTTCATTGATCAAGAAGGAATTGCTTTTGAGAGAGGAGAAAAAGAAGGAATTTTAAGAATTGAAAAAGAAAATTTCGAAAACGAAATAAGACTTGGCAAACAAATAGTCGACAAGGAATTTTTGGAGAAAATTTTAGAAATATTAGAGAAATCAGGATCGAAAATTAATAAAGTTTTAATAGTTGCAGAGGATCATTTACAATTTCAAACTCTTGAGGGTTGGAAATTTTACATTGATCCTCAAAAAGACATTAACTGGCAATTGATAAAGCTTAAAGTTGCAATAGAGAATGCAATTCCAAAAGAGAAAATCCAAGATTTAGAATACATCGATTTGCGTTTTGGAAATTTCGCTTACCCAAAATACAAAAAATAATGAAACCACAGAAAATAAATGTATCGAATTAATTCACGATCGTGAATTAACACAGCACATTTAATCTGATCATTATGTTTATTAAAAGTATCTATTTATCGATAAAATAGACAAAGATTGAGTAGCCAATTTTTGTGATAGGTGTGTAATCGTTCAGCCAAAGATAATATCCAGTGGGCTGATCAAAACCTTTTGTGGGTAATCCTCTTCCACCTTGTAAAGCGGTAGCAGAAACAGCTAAATAAGAACCTTTTGGAAGTTCTTTTTTATCTCTTTGTCCCCACCAACTTTCGTACTTTTCGCCTAGGTAATATCTTGGGTTTCCACCCCCAAAATAATCCAAATAAATCTTTTCAATTTTGTTTTCTTCAACCCATTTTTTCAATCTCTTTAAATCCTGACCCCAATCTAAATTTGAGTTGACAGTGTAAAGATAAACTTTATCTGGCCCTCCAACAATTTCGTTGGCATAAGCTAAAAAGTAAGGATAGACTTTTAAAACAGAGACTGCTTGCCAAAAAATTAAAATTGCCAAAATAGCGTAAGCTAACTTTTTGTATTTTGTATTTTCAAGCCAAAAGATAACACCTTTTGCAGTCAAAATTATTGTAAAAGGGAAAACAGGTAATAAATGTCTTACTCCAATGTTCAAGTTAGATTTAATAGAGGTGGCCCAATAAATTAAAAGCCACAAAATCATTGAAAATTCCACAAAGTGTTCTTTTATGAAGTTTTTCAATCTAAAGAAAGATTTTCGCCAAAAAGGTTCTTGAATTTTTAAAGCAAAATAGCACAAAGCCAAAATCCAAAGAATATGAAATGCCAAAGGTTCTTTAATCAAATAAACAAAAGGAAAATAGTGTCGCCAACCAGCTGCTGTGACTTCGCCCAAAAAATAAGTAGTATGACCTCCTGAAGCTCTTTGAAATACCATCAAAAGACCAAGACCATAATGAGCCAAAGGTCTAATTATTGGTTTGTATGAAGCCCAGATTATAATTTCAGCTGGACATCTTTTGAGTTTTTCAATTGATTTTGGCAAAAGACAAGTTTCTTTTATCGAAGAAAGACCACCTGAGAAAGATTCTAAAGTAATTTTTGTATCCCTTAGTTGCCTTTCTGGTGGATAATTATAAATTTGAATTCCATAGACAAACCAAACAACCAAAATCCACAAGATCAAAGAAGAAATTAAAACTTTCATGGGTATTTTCCATTCTCTAAAGATCAAAATCCAAATTATAATCAAAAGAACAAAAAAGGGAATTATCAAAATCAAAGAAAATTTCAAAAGTTGAGAAATTCCCAAGGCAATTCCCGCCAAAACTACGTTTTTTCTAGTGGGTTTTTTTAAAGCTTTTAAGAAATAAAAAGTAGCCAAAACTACTCCAAGGGCAGCACCAACGTCAGTGGTAACAAATCTTCCATGTGCTAAAAAAGTAGGCGAGAAAGAAAACAAAAACAATGCCAAAATTGCCACTTTTTCGCCAAAAAATTCCTTAGCAAATTTAAAAATGAAAAATCCACAAACTATCAAAAGCAAAATCATTGGAAATCTTGCAAAGAACAAAATTTTATCAGGATCGTTCCCGCTTTCATACAAAAATTTTCCACCTAAATTAAATTGATGCCACCAATAAGGGCCATCTGGTTGTTGCCAGGCAAAATCTGTTTCAGGAAAGTTTAAATTTAAAAACAAAAGAGGAAAAGCAGCTAAATCTTTTACCAGGGGAGGATGTTCAGGGTTCAATCTCATGTCATGAAATTTTAAATAAGAATATCCAGAGACAATATGAGGAGATTCATCACTGGTTGCTGAGTCTCCCATTGAGCTAAAAAGAGCTAAGTTGAAAACTAAAAAAAGTAAAACACTGGCTGTTAAAGTTATTTTATTTTTTAATTTCATTGATTTTTAATTTTTGACAATTTTCTAGCAACCTTTTATTAAATCCATGTGATAGGATATTTCAAAATTTTTTATCACCTTTTTAAAAATTTATTTTGTATATCCAAAATCCTTTCTCTTTTTCCCATCTTCCTTCAGGGATTGAAGTTGAAATTCTATCTGCTAATTGTTGATCCTGTGTCATCAATAAAATTACTCCCCTTTTTTCAATTTTAATTTTTTCAATTTCTTCTGGCAACAAATATTTACTCTTAATTTCTCCATACTTTGAGAATTCTAGAAACATTATCGTTTGAGCTGAAACCGGAATGTTATTTGCCCAAGAAATCGGAATTCCTCCTCTATTGACGATAACATATTTTTCAAGATCTTCGGGCAAAGAATTCAAATAATTTCCCATTTTAACAAGATCTTGAGTGAACTCACTTTTAACTTCTGGTCTTTTTGCCCAAACGAAAAAGTATTTGTGAAAATCAAAAATTGCTACAGAAAATAAAAAGGCGAATAAAATAATCTTTGCTATCTTTTTGTTCTCTATTTTTTTCTCTAAAAATTCAAAAAATTTCATTCCTCCTATCCCAGAGAAAATAAACACTGGAGGGATTACTCCAGCAACTCTCAAGGAGTGGGGGATGCCCTCTCTTGTTAAAACTCCTGGTAAAAGCATTATTAGAAACCAAATAATCAATAACCAATAACCATTAACCAGAGATAAATTTTTGTGTTTTCGAAACTTTATTAATTCATTAAATGAAACAGCAATTCCTATTAAAAATAAAACTCCAACAGGCCAAAACAACATTGGTTGTTTCGCAAAATTGTGTCTCCAGTTTGGGTCTCCGTAAAAATTAAACATTGAAAAATGCAAAATTAATGATTTAAAAAATTCTTTGATTGGACTTTCAGCCTCAAAAATAGAAACAGGAGTTGCTCTTGAAATAAAATCTTGAGGATTTTTTAAAAAGTAAATCCCGATGGGTAAAGCAACCAAAAAAGTAATAAATAAAAAGTTCAAACTCAAAATTAAAAATTTCTTTTGCCACCCCTCTTTTTTAGCAATTAAAAAATAAAAACAAAGCAAAAATGGCAAAATTAGGACAGCCATTCTAAAAGAAGTATAAGTGTAAAAACCCAAGCCAAAAAATATTCCTGCCAGCGTTGAATCAAGAATTGTTTTTTTTCTAAATGATTTTAAGAGAAAATAAAAAGAAAAAACTAAAATTAGAGGAAGCAAAATTACTCTAAAACCGATCCGAGAAAAGTTTGTATGCCAAAAAGAACTAGCCAAGAGGAAAGAAGAAAGAAAGGCTATTTTTTTGCTTTTGAACAATTCTTTGGTTAAAAAATAAAGCCCTAAAACAGTTAAAATTCCAGTAATTGCTGGAACGATTCTGAGAGAAAAAATTGAAACTCCAAAGATCGAAAAGGAAAGGGACAAAAGCCACATATACAATCCTTCCCTTCCATAATTCTCTGGATAAAAAACCTTAAAATCTTTATTTTTTAAAGAAAGCCAGGCATCATTAGCATAGATGGCTGCGTCAGGATAAAGTCCTGGGGGAACATCTTCTAATTTCCAAAGCCTAAAAAAGCTAGCTAAAATCAAAATCAAAATTAAGCAAAAAATTTCTTGTCTTTTCATTTTCCTATTTTATCAAATTTTCCTTTATTGACTCAATTCGTAATTTTAAAATTGAGACGTAAATATTATCAATCAAGCATCTTGACTGATAATTTTGATTTGTTAAAATAAAAGATGCTTACAAAAAGACAGGAGGAGATTTTGAAGAATTTGGTTAAAGATTATGTAGAATTGGCAACTCCAATTTCTTCTGAATTTTTCGAAAAAAGACATAAAATTGGAATTTCTCCTCCAACAATCAGGTTAGAATTTCAAAAGCTTACTAAAGAAGGATTTTTAGAAAAACCGTATATTTCATCAGGAAGGATTCCTACAGATAAAGGCTATCGGTATTTTGTAGACAATCTTTTAGAAGAAAGAATTTTTGAAATTGAAAAATTAATAGAAGAGAAAATCGAAGAGGAATTGAAATTTCTACAAAACCTAATGAAAAGTTTAGCTCAGATTTCAAAATCTTTAATTTTGAGCTATTTGAAAAAAGACAAAATGATTTTAAAAGAAGGATGGGAAGAGGTTTTGAAAGAGCCTGAGTTTTTAAACAAAGAAAGCGTTTTCAAATTTTTGGACTTTTTAGAAGAGTTTGAAGAGAAGATTGAAAGACTAAAACTTAATTGTGGTATTAAAATTTATATTGGGCAAGAAAATCCATTCAAGACAGGAAAAGATTTTACCTTAATAATTTCAAGGATGAAAATTTTAGATGAAGAGAATATTTTTGCACTTTTTGGTCCAAAGAGAATGGATTATAATAAAAACATTGGTTTGATAAAGTCATTAAAAAGATATTGTGAAAAAACATGGCAGAGGAAGACTTAAAAAAGGAAATTGAAGAGTTAAAGAAAAAATTAGAAGAGACAGAAAAACTAAAAAACGAGTATTTAGCAGGATGGCAAAGAGCAAGAGCTGATTTGATAAATTACAAAAAAGAGGAAATGGAAAGGGTCGGAGGATTGATGAAGGTTGCTCAAGAAGGATTAATCATTGAACTTTTACCAATTTTGGATAATTTTGATATTGCAGAAAAAAATATTCCCAATGAACTAAAAGATAATGAAACTATAAAAGGATTTTTACAAATCAAACAACAAATTTTAGATTTTTTGAAGAAAAAAGGTGTAGAAGAAATAAAAAGTATTGGAGAAAAATTTGATCCTTTGTATCACGAAGTAGTAGGGGAGGTGGATACGGATGAAGTTGAGACAGGGGTCATAGTTGAAGAAATTCAAAAAGGCTATAAAATTGAAGGAAGAGTTTTGAGACCAGCAAAAGTAAAGGTCGCAAAATAAAAAATTTCAAAAACCATGCCAATAATTCCTTGGAGACCATTTTGGGAAATTGAGAGATGGTTTGAGGAATTTTGGCCAGAGGAATGGCCAGAGTTTAGATTTCCAAGGATCAGAACTCCGAGGATGGACATTTATGAGAAAGATGATAAAGTGGTAGCTGAAGTTGAATTGCCAGGAGTTGATCCAAAAAACATTGAAGTTGAAGTAAAAGACAATGTTTTGAGTATTTCAGCTAGGGGAAAGGAAGAAAAGGAAGAAAAAGGAAAAGGATATTACAGGAGGGAAATGGGAGAAAGATATTTCAAAAGACAAGTACTTTTGCCAGCAGAGGTAATTGAAGAAAAAGCTGAAGCAGAGTATGAGAATGGAATTTTAAGAGTAACAATCCCAAAAGCAAAACCAACAAAAGAAAAAGAAAAGAAAATTAAAATAAAGGTCAAAAAAGGCAGCGAGCAATAAAAAACATCAAGCAATAAAAAACAATTGCTCGTTGTTGAGTTATTTATTATTTTCCGTTAACTATCATGGCCAGAGCTTTGGGTATTGATTTAGGTACTACAATTTCAAAAATGGCCACCATTATAAATGGTGAACCAAGATGTATTGAATCAAGAGAGGGATCTATTTTAATTCCCTCTGTGGTTGCGATTTCAAAGACCGGAGAAAGGTTAGTGGGAATTTTGGCTCAAAGACAAAGAATTACTAATCCCAAAAATACAATTTTCGCAGTAAAGAGATTTATTGGAAGGAGATGGGATGATCCTGAAGTACAAAAAGAATTAAAAAGATTACCATACGAAACAAGAAGAAGACATGATGGAGGAGTGGAAATTAAAATGGGTGATAGGTGGTACACACCAATAGAAATTTCTGCAATGATTTTGCAAAAACTAAAATTGGATGCTGAAGAGAAATTAGGCGAAAAAGTTGATGCTGCAGTGATTACTTGTCCTGCAAATTTTGATGACTCTCAAAGGAAAGCGACAAAAGCAGCAGGAGAAATTGCAGGATTTAAGGTCTACAGAATAATTAACGAACCAACTGCCGCAGCTTTAGCCTACGGGTTTGGAAAAAAAGGAAGACAAAGGATTTTAGTTTACGATTTTGGTGGAGGAACTTTTGATGTTACGATTTTAGATGTTGCTCCAGATACTGTTGAAGTTTTGGCTACAGGAGGAGAAGCACATTTGGGAGGCGAAGATTTTGATCAAAGAATAATGGATTGGATAATTGAAAATTTCAAAAAGGAAGAAGGAATAGATTTAAGAAACGATCCTTTAGCATTACAGAGAATTAAAGAAGCAGCAGAAAAAGCAAAAATAGAACTTTCTTCACTAGTAGAGACTGAAATTAATTTGCCCTTCATTACTGCAACTGCAGAAGGACCAAAACATTTGCTTTATAGATTGACTAGAGCTCAATTTAACCAAATGACTAGAGATTTAGTTGAAAGATCTATCGAAAGAGTAAAGAAAACCCTAGAAGAAGCAAAATTAACAATAAAAGATATTGATGAAGTAATTTTAGTTGGGGGAACTACCCTGATTCCTCAAGTAAGGGAAGCAGTAAAGGACTTTTTTGGCAAAGAACCCAACAAATCAATAAACCCTGAAGAGGTAGTTGCAATGGGTGCAGCAATAGAGGCTGAAATCTTGAAAGCAAAAGAAGAGGGAAGAGCACCAGAAGGAGAAATAAAATCAATTTTACTTTTGGATGTTTTACCACTCTCTCTTGGGATTGAAACTTTAGGAGGAATTAATACAATAATGATTCCAAAAAACACTACAATTCCTACTTCCAAAACTCAAATTTTCACTACAGCTGCCGACAATCAAACCTCAGTGGAAATTCATGTCTTACAGGGAGAAAGACCAATGGCAGCCGATAATAGATCTCTAGGAAGATTCATTTTAGATGGAATTCCTCCTGCTCCCAGAGGAATTCCTCAAATTGAAGTTACCTTTGACGTTGACGCTAACGGAATTTTAACAGTTACTGCTAAGGATAAAGCAACCGGAAAATCAAGATCAATAAGGATTGAGGGTTCGATCGGTCTTTCAAAAGAAGAAATTGAAAGAATGAAAAGGGAAGCAGAAATGTACGCTGAGGAGGATAGAAAAAAGAGAGAAATTGCAGAAACAAGAAATCAAGCAGATAATTTAATTTATGTTGCGGAAAAAACCTTACGAGAGAGCGGAGATAAAATTTCTGAAGAGTTAAAAAAGGAAATTCAAGAGAAAATCGAAGAATTGAGAAAAGTTAAAGAAAGTGATAATATAGAAGAGATAAAGAATAAACTACAAGACCTTTCTCAAGCAATGCAAAAAATTGGTATGGAAATGTACAGAAGAAAAGAAGGCCCAGAAGAGGGAGAATATAGAGAAAAGGTATGAAGGAAATGAAAGATTATTACAAAATTTTAGGAGTTCCTAAAAATGCCTCTCAGGAGGAAATAAAGAGAGCTTACTATAGGTTAGCTCATAAATATCATCCGGACAAAGGAGGAGACCCTGAGAAGTTCAAAGAAATAAACGAAGCTTACAGAGTTTTATCAGATCCTGAAAAAAGAAAACAGTATGATATGTATGGAAGAGTCTTTGAGGAAACGGGGCCAGGTCGTGGAACTGAATATCAATGGTTTTGGGGGAGGCCAGATTTTGATTTTGAAGAATTCGATTTTGGAGATTTGACAGAGATGATAGAAGAAATGTTTGGATTTGGAGCACCAAGGAGAAGAAAGAGGGATTTAAAAAGAGGAAAAGATATTGAAGTAGAAATTGAAATTCCTTTAGAACTTACTCTTGAAGATTTTGAAAAGAAAATCAGAATTTACAAATTTGTTAAATGTCAAAGATGTCAAGGAACAGGAGCAGAACCTGGAACAAAAATAATTGAATGTTTTTCTTGCAGAGGAACAGGATACGTTCAAGAAATAAGAAAAACCTTTTTTGGAACTTTTACTAGATCTACAGTTTGTCCAGAGTGTGGGGGCGAAGGTTATCGAGCAGAGAAACCTTGCAACGTTTGTAACGGAGAAGGAAGAATAAAGGGAGAAGAAGAAGTGACAATTAGAATTCCTGCTGGAGTTGATACAGGGCAGATACTAAAATTTGAAGGAAAAGGAGATGCAGGAAGAAAAGGAGGAAAAGCAGGAGATTTACTAGTAAGAATAATTGTCAGACCCCATCCAGTCTTTGAAAGAAGAGGTGATGATCTTTATGTTCAAGTTCCAATTTCTTTTTCACAAGCAGCCCTAGGAGATGAAGTCGAGATTGAAACATTAGAAGGTAAAAAAATTTTGTTAAAAGTTCCACCAGGAACTGAATCTGGAAAAATTTTAAGAATCTCTGGAAAAGGAATCCCCCATTTTAAAGGAACAGGAAGAGGAAATTTGTACGTGCAATTAATAATCAAAACCCCAAAAAAGCTAACAAAAAAACAAAGAGAATTGTTAGAAAAACTAAAGGAGGAAGGAATTTAGTTTTCTAGTTGTCTGGTTTTCTAGTTTTCTGGGGATTATTAAGGTAAAATAAATAGAATGGCAACTTATAAAAATTTAGATGTTTTTAAAAGATCTTACGAATTGGCATTGAAAATTCATAGTCTTTCTCTGAAATTACCAAAGGAGCTGCAGTATGATTTGGCTGATCAACTCCGGAGAGCATCTCGCTCAATTCCCTCTAATATTGCCGAGGGCTATAGTAGGAATAAATCTCTTAGAGATAAAATAAATTTTTTGAAAAGTGCATTAGGATCGAACGAAGAAATGTTGTTTAATCTAAAATTTTTAAAAGATGTTAGGTTAATTTCTTCTACTGAGTTCCAAGAGCTTTATAAAGAATATATCATTTGTGGAAAACAACTAACCAAATTAATTAAAACCTTACAATCTAAAAACCCTAGCTCCTAGCCAACCAGAAAACCAGCCAACCGATAGGCCCCCGTAGCTCAGTGGTAGAGCAGCTCCCTTTTAAGGAGAAGGTCAGAGGTTCGAATCCTCTCGGGGGCACAAAAATTATGGGACAAAGTAATAAAACAAAAATTTATCATGATTTTGCCAATCATTGGATATTTTTTGATTGGATTTTTGGAATGGATTTTGGCAGCCCAGAGAACGCTGGCAATCTCTCAAAAGAAGGCATTGTTGGCTTCTGTTTTTGTAATTTTAGAAAATTTACTTTGGGGATTGTTGCTTTATTCTTTCGTTGTTAATTTCGTAAACATTTTTGCAGTTTTGAGTTATTCTTTAGGAGGAGCCTTTGGAACGCTTTTTGTGATAAAAATTAATGACAAGCTTTTATCTTGAAACTTTCGGTTGTAAATTCAATAAGGTCGATTCTGAAATAATAAGAAAGGTTTTGATTGAAAAAGGATATAAAGAAGCCCCAAAAAATGAGGCTGATTTTGTTGTAATCAATACTTGCGGAGTAGTTGAAAAAACAGAAAGAAAAATTACCAATTTGAGTTTAGAAATTAGAAAAACAGGTAAAAAAGTTATTTTTGCAGGTTGTCTCCCAAGAATCTCACCAAAAATCTCCCAAGAATTCTCAGATGGTATGATAGGACCTACAAATATTTTGGATTTGCCTTTAGTGGTTAAAAAAGTATTAAAAGGAGAAAAGGCAATTTTTATAGATCCAAAGATAATTGATAAGGCGAGTCTTGGCATTTTTTTTAAACCAAAAAACAGCGTAGTTTCAATAATTCAAATTGCAGAAGGCTGTCTTTTAAAATGCAGTTATTGTGCCACAAAGTTGGCAAAGGGAAATTTAAGAAGTTTTGATAGAGATCATATTTTAGACAATATTAAATTATCTTTAAGACAAGGTTCAAAAGAAATTCAACTGACCTCTCAAGATTTAGCTGTTTATGGAGGAGAAAAAGGAGGGTTTTTGTTACCAGAACTTTTGAAGGAAATTTCAAAAATAGATGAAAAATTCAGAGTAAGATTGGGAATGATGAGCCCAGGCTTTGCAAATAGAATTTTAGACGAACTGTTAAAAATAATGGAAGATGATAAATTTTATAAGTTTTTTCATTTACCAATAGAATCAGGTTCAAATCAAATCTTGAGGGCAATGGGGAGAAATTACACCAGAGAAGAGGTTTTATTTTTGATAAAAAAAATCAATCAAAAATTTGAATTAAATCTTTTGGCAACCGATCTAATCGTTGGTTTTCCAAGGGAAAGCGAAAAAGATTTTAAAGAGACCGTTTCTCTTGTAAAAGAAATCAAGCCTGAAATTCTTCACATTTTTAGATATTCAAAAAGAGAAGGGACCCTTGCTGCAAATTTTAAAGACTTTCCAGATAGAATAAAAAAAGAAAGATCAAGAATTTTAACGAAAATTTGGTTGAAATTGATTGAAGAAAAAAATAAAAGATATTTAAATAAAATTTTTGAAGTGTTAATTACTGAAAAAAGAGGAAATACTTTTTTAGCAAGACTACCCTCTTACAAGGCAGTAGTTTTAAAGGAAGGAAAACTAGGGGAATTTGTAAAAGTCAAAATCGTTGATTCAAAACCGAATTATTTAATTGGTGAAATTATCAAAAATGTTTAGAGTTAATCAATATAACTATGAGTCTAACTATCTAACTGAGGAAGTTGGATTATTAATATTTGGAATAGGAGCTGTGGTTTCTTTTTTCATCGCACTTTTCTTGTTTTTGTGGTTAATTAGAGGAAAAAATCTTTACTGAAAATTTTGTTTATTGTTTTTTTAATTATTATTTTCATTTTAATTGGTCTCTTTTGTAGTTTTATCTTTTTGGTTATAAAAAGAGGTACTCTTTTTGGCCCATTTTTACCATCACCTTTTTAAAATAAGTTAGGTTAAATAAAATTTAACTGGGAGTTTATCATTTTTTAAAATAATACTTTTCATTTTTTCATCAAAATAAATTTGAATGGCTTTAATTTTTACGCCTTTGTTTTTGGCAATTTTTAAAAGTTCATAAATTTTTGGATCAGCGTTTTTATCGGGAGAAAAGCCAGAAACATTTTTCATTCCAGCAATAAACAGAATCATTGGCACAAAAGATTTTAAAGATGTTGCATGAATTAATTCTTTTATATGTCTTTGTCCCCTAATTGATGGACAGTCAGGATACATCGCAAAATTTTTGTATTTCATTACTGCACTTTTTACCTCAAGCAGATATTTTTTGTTTTTGTACAAAATTAAATAATCAATTAAAGAATTATTTATTTTAAAATTTCTTTTCAGAATTTTCGCCCCTTTAAGCCATGAGATATAACCTTTCTCTAAAGCAATTTCGAAACATTTCATTTGAAGTGAAGTATCAATAATTGAAAAAATATTTTTATCTTCTTTTACCATTGAAAGTCTATATTTCAATTTTCTATTTTTGATTGGCAAAAGAAGAGCCACTTTCCCTTTCTTTATGAAATTTTCTAACCTTCCAGTATTATTTAAATGAGCTAAAATATTTTTATTTTTAATTTTTGTCTTGGCGACAAACCTATTTAACCTTTCAATAATAATCCCCTTTTGATAATTTTCTATATGCAATAAAATTTGCATTTTTATATTATAATAATCTTAGACTACTACCCATTTTTTACCATAACAAAAACTTAAAGAAGGTCACCACCTTTAATGGTTTAAAATGAAAGAAAGAATAATTCTCCACATTGATATGGATTATTTTTTTGCCCAAATTGAAGAAAGGGAAAACCCACAGTTTAAGGGCAAACCTGTTGTTGTTGGTGCAGACCCAAAGGGAGGAAAGGGTAGGGGAGTAGTATCGACGGCAAATTACGAGGCAAGGAAATATGGAATTAAATCTG
>Ga0197143_1000417_pt1 | contig 48031 bp, 46 predicted proteins | sample GBS70_MetaG_FD_148603 | JGI IMG/M metagenome (GOLD analysis project Ga0197143, IMG submission 148603) | Sediment microbial communities from Great Boiling Springs, Gerlach, Nevada, United States - GBS 70_MetaG | ecosystem: Environmental > Aquatic > Thermal springs > Hot (42-90C) > Sediment... | reverse complement strand
CGGGTCCGAGATGCATGGGAGACGCTCAGCTACCCGGGGTTCTGGTGGCTGGTGAAGCGCTACTGGAAGGTGGGGCTGTACGAACAGTACCGGTCCTGGAGCCGGGCGGAGTTCGCGCGTTCTGTCCAGCGTCTGGTCCCGGAGGTGACTGGCCGGGATCTGGTGCGGGGCGGGACAGGGGTGCGGGCACAGGCTGTGGCTCCGGACGGCACCCTGGTGGACGACTTCCGTGTGGTCCTGCAGCCCGGGGCCGTACACGTGCTGAACGCGCCCTCTCCTGCAGCCACCGCCTCCCTGGCCATCGGAGAGTACGTGGCGGGCCTGGCCGCGGAAGTCTTCGGGTTCCAGCCCCGGCGGGAGCTCGGGCTGCCGAGCCTGGGTTGGTGAGGCGGACGGAGGGAGTGCACAGGCAGGGGAGCAGAGGAGGCGTGCGAGACCGGGGGCTGTCCGCCTTGGAGGTCCTGCTGGCCCTGGCCATCGTGGCCCTGGTGGCCTTCCTGATCGTGTCCGGACAGGTGCAGCGTCCGCAGACCAGCCCGCCCGCGGACCGCAGCGCCTTCGACGGGGAAGCCCTGGCGAGGTTCTCGGTGGTACAGCGGCAGGCCCAGCGCTACCTGGAAAGCCACGGCAACCTGTTCACGTGGATCACGGCCTCCGACCTAGACCTGTCGCCCACCCGGAACTGGACGTACAGCCTGCGGCGGGTCAGCGCCCTGGAGATCGCGGTGTACGCCCACGGCCGCACCCAGAACCAGGGCCGGAGGTGGAAGCTGACGGTCCGCAGCGACGGGTCCAGTAGCGCCCAGCTGGAGGTCCCCTGAGATCACCTGGAAAATCGCCGGTCGTCTTCGGCGAGGGGCTTTTCGGGATCCCGGCCGAGGCCCTTGCCCGGGTCCTCAAGCGTACGACGTCCGCCCGGCAGGCTCGGGGCCGGGACAACCTGCCGCGCTCGGGTTTATAATGCTCGTGGTCCGCGGTGGCCGTAGCTCAAGTGGCAGAGCACCAGACTGTGGCTCTGGGGGTTGCGGGTTCGAGTCCCGTCGGCCACCCCACGAAACCCGCGCACGACGAGGATTCCGGCCCGCCGCCTCACGGGCTGAACCCCCTGTGAAGATTCCGACCGGGGAGTAGCGGTGGCACGGGTAGCCATCGTCGGGGGCACCGGACAGGAGGGATTCGGCCTGGGGTTGCGGTGGGCCAGAGCCGGACTTGGGGTCGTGCTGGGGTCGAGGGTCCGGGAGCGGGCCGAGGAAGCTGTGCAGCGGGCCCGACAACTGGGCGTGGGATACGTGTCCGGGGCTACGAACCGGGAGGCCGCGGACGCCGGGGAGGTGGTGGTGCTGGCCATCCCCTTCCACGCCCACCCGCAGATCCTGCCGGAGCTGCGGGAGGTGGTAAGGGGGAAGGTGGTGGTGGACACCACGGTGCCCCTGCGGCGGCTGAACCCGCCGGAGCTGGTGGTGCCGCCCGAAGGCTCCTCTGCGCAGAGGGTGCAGAGCCTGCTGCCGGAGGCTCAGGTGGTGGCCGCCTTCCACACCGTGTCCGCCCGCAAGCTCCACCGGCTGGACGTGCAGCTGGACGAGGACACGCTGGTGTGCGGGGACGACCCAGAGGCCAAGGAGCGGGCGGTGGAGCTGGCCCGGGCCCTGGGGCTGCGGGGCCTGGACGCGGGGAGGCTGGACCAGGCGGCGACCCTGGAACGGCTGGCGGCCCTGGTGATCGGGCTCAACCACAGGTACCGCCGCACCGCGGTGGGAATCCGCTTCGTGGGCCTGTAGACAGGGCACCTACGGGGCCTGAGGACGCCGATTCCCGCTGCCCGGGGACGTCACGGTCGGATTACGCAGTCTGGGAGGTCCGAGATGGACGCACGCGAGGTGGTAGACCTGCTGCGGGAGCTGGTCTCGGTGCCCAGCGTGAACCCAGCCTTCCCGGACGGCACGGGGGAGGGGGAGCTGGCCCGGGCTGTGGCGGGTTACCTCCGGGACCTAGGGGCCGAGGTCCAGCTGCAGGAGGTGCTCCCCGGGCGCCCCAACGTGCTCGCGCACGTCGGGGACAACGGGCCGAGGCTGCTGCTGTCGGCGCACCTGGACACGGTGCAGACCACGCGGATGGCGGTGGCGCCCTTTGCGGGCGAGGTCCGGGAGGGCCGCATGTTCGGGAGGGGTGCGTGCGACACCAAGGCCTCCCTGGCGGCCATGCTGGTGGCCCTGCGGGAAGCGGTGCGGACCCGCCGCCTGCGCTGCCGGGTGACCTTCGCAGCCCTGGTGGACGAGGAGGTGGGCTTTGCGGGTTCCAAGGCCTTGGCCGCTTCCAGGCCCCAGGTGGACGGCGCGGTGTTCGGCGAACCCACCGACCTGCAGCTGGTGGTGGCGCACAAAGGGGTGCTCCGGTTCTACGTGCAGACCACGGGACGGGCCGCCCACAGCGCCACGCCGGAGCTCGGGGTCAACGCCATCGAGGGCATGCTGTCCGTGGCGGGCCTCCTCTGCGAGCTACCGGACCCCCTCCCGGAACACCCTCTCCTGGGCCGGCCCACGTGCTGCCTGACGGAAATCCAGGGAGGCACAGGACGCAACACCGTGCCGGACCGGTGCCGGGTGCACGTGGACCGCCGGACGCTGCCAGGGGAGCAGGGGGAGGAGGTGTGGGCCAGTCTGCGGGAGCGCGTGCTGGCCAGCGAGGCCGTCAAGGCCTTCCCCGGCAAGGTGGAGTTCGAGCCCCCGTACCTGGTGGCGCCGGGTCTCCAGACGCCGGAGGGCGCGTGGGTGGTGCAGGCGCTGGAACGGGCCGTCTACAGGGTGTTGGGCCGCGCGGTGCGCACGGGAGTGCCCTACGGCACGGACGCGGGTTACGTGGCCCAGACGGGGGTGCCGTGCGTGGTCTTCGGTCCGGGCTCTGCCGCGGAAGCCCACACCGCCACGGAGTCCGTGGCCCTGGAGCAAGTGGAGCTGGCGGCGCGGATCTTCTCTGAACTCCTCGCGGGCGGGTAGCCTCGAGGAAGCGGACTTCCTTCTGCAGGCGGAGTTGCGGGAGGCCGTCCGCTGCCACGCGGCCCTGGGTGGAGCCAGTCGCCCAAAAATCGCAGCCGTCGGAAAAGCCCCCTTGACAAGGAATACGAACAAATGTACGCTACCCTTGAAACGGGCGCCTCCCACCGCGCCACCTCCACGCACCGGCGCCCGGGAAGGGTGAGCCTACGTGCGCTGCGGGACCCTGGGAGTAGTGTCCCTCTCTGGGACCGGCACCTGGAACCTGGAAGAGGTCCGGGGGCGGCTCGTCCAGTTGGCGGGGCATGCGGTGATGACCCTGGCCGTGGAACTGGTGGCCGACGCCCAGAGGTCAGGGGAGCCTGTGGCCTGGGTGTCCGTGGGGAGTGAGTTTTACCCCCCTGACGCGGCAGCGTGGGGAGTGGACTTGAGTTCCCTGGTGGTGGTGCGGGTGCAGGACGCCCTCGCAGCCGCCCGCGCCGCAGACCGCCTGGTCCGCTCCGGGGGGTTCGGGCTGGTGGTCTTGGACCTCACCACGGACGGGGACGTCCCCCTGGCGGTCCAGAGCCGGCTGGTGGGGCTGGCGCAGCGTCACGAGGCCGCGGTGGTGTGCCTCACCTCCGCCCCCCCAACGGGTCCTTCCCTCAGCCCCCTGGTGTCCTTGAGGGCGCACGTCCACAGGGAGCGGACGTCGCCCGGGGTGTTCACCTGTACCCTGCAGCCCTTGCGGGACAAGCGCCGCGGGACGGGCTGGGTTTTCCGGAAGAGCTATGGAGGGCCGGCTGGCCTGCGTTAGCTTGCCCGCCTTCCCCCTGCAGGTCCTCCTCCACCGCTACCCGGAGTGGAAGGGGTGCCCTGCCGCGGTGGCGGAGGAGGACCGGCCCCGGGCGCGCCTGGTGTGGGTCAGCGACGAGGCCCGGCGGGCGGGGATCTTCCCGGGCCTGGCGTACGCCACCGCCGTGGCGCTGTTGCCCGGCCTCCGGGTCGGGGTGCTGGCTTCCCAGGAGGTGGACACGGCCGCGGAGGAGGTGGTCAGGCGGCTGTACCGGTTCAGCCCTCGGGTGGAGAGGGCCCGAGAGCCCGGGGCGTTCTGGCTGGACGCCTCGGGCCTGGGGTGGCTGCACGCGTCCCTGGAAGCGTGGGGCAAGGCCCTGCACAGGGACCTGGAGCAGGCGGGCTGGCAGGCCACGGTAGTGGTGGGTTTCTCCCGGTTCGGGACCTACGCGGTAGCCCGGGCCCACCGAGGGGTGAGGGTGTTCTCGTCCCCGGAGGAGGAGAGGGCGGCCGCAGGCAGGGTCAGGCTGCGGGAGCTCGCCTTGGACCCGGAGGCGGTGGAGGCCCTGGAAAAGCTAGGCGTCCGCGCGGTACAGGACCTGCTGGCCCTCCCTGAAGCAGGGCTGCGGGAGCGGTTCGGGCAGGAGGTGGCGGAGGTCCGCCGCCTGGCTGCACAGGACGCCTTCGACCCTCTCCGGCCGCAGGTGGAGCAGGAAGAGGTGCAAGCCCGGGTAGTGCTGGACGTCCCGGAGTCGGACCTCCCGCGTCTGGTGTCCGTGGTCGAGCAGGCCCTGGGTCCGCTGCTCCGGGCCCTTGCACAGCGTGGGGAGGCCGTCCGTTCCCTCCAACTCGGGTTGCGGCAGCAGAACGGCCGGTGGCTGGCCACGGAGGTCAAACCCGCGGCCCCGACCCTGGACGGCGGGCAACTGGCGGACCTGGTCCGGCTGCGGCTGGGCTCCTTGCCGTGGGAGGCAGGGGTGGTGGAGGTGTCCGTGCGTGTCCGCGGGGTGCGGGCAGGTCCCGAGCAGCTGCGGGCGGTCCCCGTGGCGCGGCGGGACCTGGAGGAGGCGGCCCGCGCCCTGGCTCGCCTGCGCGCGGAGTTCGGGGAAGGCTCCGTGGTCCGCCCGGTGTTGCGGGAGGGGCACCTGCCGGAGGCCTGCTACGGGTGGGTTCCCGCAGACCGCGTGCGGCCTCCCAGGGCCCTCCCTGCCGGACGGCCCGTCCTGGTGCGCCGGGTGTACCGGAGGCCGGTCCCCCTCCGCGGGCTGCCCGCCCACCGCGCGGTGTTCGGACCGGAGGAGGTGGCGGGCGGGTGGTGGGTGCGCCGCGTGCACCGGTCCTACTACTTCGTGGAGACCGAGGGCGGCGAGCTTCTGTGGGTGTACTACGACCACCGCCGGCGTCGGTGGTTCCTGCAAGGGCGGGTGGAGTAGGTGTACGCGCCCCTGTGGTGCAAAAGCAACCACTCCTTCCTGGAGGGCGCAAGCCACCCGGAGGAACTGGTACGCACCGCCCACGCCCTGGGGCTGTCGGCTTTCGCCCTCACGGACCGGGACGGGGTGTACGGCGCGGTGGAGGCACTCCTGGCCGCGGAGGAGGTGGGGGTGCGCCTCGTGGTGGGGGCCCAGGTGTCCGTGGGTGACGGGACCCACGTGATCCTCCTGGTCCAGGACCGCGAAGGGTACCGGAACCTGTGCCGGCTGCTCACCCGCGGCCACCTGCGCTCCCAGAAGGGCGATAGCGAGGTGACGTGGGAGGAGGTGTGCCAGCACGCGGAGGGACTGGTGGCGGTGTGGGGCGGGGAGGGGAGCCTGCTGGATTCCCCCCAGGACCCGACACCCGTGGTGGGGATGCTGCAGGACGCCTTCTCGGACCGCCTGTACCTGCTGGTGACGCGCCACCGGCGGTTCGCGGACGCGGCCCTGGAAGCCCGCACCCGCCAGCTCGCGGCCCAGTACGGCCTCCCGGTGGTGGCCGGCGGTGAGGTCCTCTACCACACCCCCGCACGCCAAGCCCTCCAGGACGTGCTGACGTGCGTGCGGCACGGGGTGCCCCTGGCGGAGGCCGGCCGGCGCCTCCGGCCCAACGCGGAGTACGCCCTGAAGTCCCCGGAAGCCTTCACCGCCCTGTTCGCGGACGACCCCGAGGCTGTCCGCCGCACCCTGGAGGTGGCAGAGCGCTGCACCTTCTCCCTGCGGGAGCTGCGGTACCGCTACCCCTCGGAGTGGCTTCCGGAAGGCTACACCTCCGGGCAGTGGCTGCGCCACCTGACCTTCGAGGGAGCCCGGGGCCGGTACGGGGGAGAGGTGCCGCCGGAGGTGGCGTGCCAGCTGGAACGGGAGCTGGCCCTGATCGAGGAGCTGGACTACGTGGGCTACTTCCTCACGGTGCACGACGTGGTGGCCTTCTGCCGGCAGCAGGGGATCCTGTGCCAGGGCAGGGGGTCCGCGGCCAACTCCGCGGTGTGCTACTGCTTAGGGATCACCGCGGTGGACCCGGTGCGCATGGCGCTTTTGTTCGAGCGGTTCCTGTCCCGCGAGCGGGCGGAGCCTCCTGACATCGACCTCGATATCCAGCACGACCGCCGGGAAGAGGTGATCCAGTGGGTATACCGCAAGTACGGCCGGGACCGGGCGGCCATGGTGGCCAACAAGATCCGTTACCGGGTGCGATCCGCCCTGCGGGACGTGGGCAGGGTCCTGGGAATCCCCCTGGTCACCCTGGACCGGCTCAGTAAGCTGGTGGACCTGCACGGAGAGCTGTCGCCCCAGATCCTGCGGGAGGCGGGGCTTGACCCAGAAGCGCCCGTGCACCGCCACCTGGTCACCCTCGCCTCCGAGCTGGTGGGTTTTCCCCGGCACCTGTCCATCCACCCCGGCGGTTTCCTTTTGGGGAGCGAGCCCGTCTCGGACCTCGTGCCCATCGAGAACGCGGCCATGCCCGGCCGCACCGTGGTGCAGTGGGACAAGTACGACCTGGAGGCCTTAGGCCTGTTCAAGGTGGACCTGCTGGGGCTGGGAGGCCTCACCTTGCTAGACCGGTGTACCAAACTGGTGCGCCAGCACCGGGGCGTGGACCTGCAGATGGATCGGATCCCGCCCGACGACCCCGAGACCTTCGAGAGGATCCGCCGTCAGGACACGGTAGGCGTGTTCCAGATCGAGAGCCGCGCCCAGATGGCCATCGCGCCCCGGCTCCGCCCCCGGACCTACTACGACCTCGTGGTGCAAGTGGCCCTGATCCGGCCCGGGCCCATCGAGGGCGGCATGCTGGAAGCGTACCTGCGCCGCCGCCAGGGACTGGAGCCCGTCACCTACCCTCACCCCTGCCTGGTGCCGGTGCTGGAGAAGACCCTCGGGGTGCCCCTGTTCCAGGAGCAGGTCATCCGCCTGGCGGTGGTGGCCGCGGGCTACACCCCCGGGGAGGCAGACCAGCTGCGCCGGGACCTGGGCGCGTGGCAGCGCAGCGGACGGCTGGAACGCCACCGGGAGCGGCTCATCTCGGGGATGGTCCAGCGGGGGATCCCGCGGGAAGCCGCGGAGCGGGTGTTCCGGCAGATCCAGGGGTTCGGATCGTACGGGTTCCCGGAGTCCCACGCGGCCAGCTTTGCCCTCATCGCGTACGCCACCGCGTACCTGCGGTGCCACTACCTTCCGGAGTTCACGTGCGCGTTGCTGAACGCGCAGCCCATGGGGTTCTACGCGGTGCACACCATCGTGGACGACGCCCGCCGGCACGGGGTGGTGGTCCGCCCCGTGGACGTCCTCCGCAGCGACTGGGACTGCACGGTGGAGCCGTGCGCGGAGAGCCGGGACGGCCTCGCGGTGCGGATGGGCCTGCGGTACGTGAAGGGGCTGGGCGAACGAGAAGCACGCCACCTCCTGGCGTCCCGGGCAGAGGGAGGTTGGGGGTCGCTTGCGGAGTTCGTCCGGTGCACCGGGCTGGGCCGGCGGGCTCTCCTGGGCCTGGCGGAGGCGGACGCCTTCTCCTGCTTCGGGCTGAGCCGTCGGGAGGCCCTGTGGGAGGTGCGGGCGCTGCTTCGGAGGCGGGGAGACTCCCTGCCCGCAGACCTCCCCGAGGGCCTCCCGCCCTTCCCGCCCCTCTCCCTCCTGGAGGCCATCCGGTGGGACTACGAGGCCACGGACCACAGCGTCCGCGGGCACCCCTTGGAGCCCCTGCGGCCGTGGTTGCGAGAGCAGGGGCTCCCCGACGCGCGTACTGTGGCGTCCTTGCGGGACGGGACCCGGGTACGGTACGCGGGCCTGGTCATCTGCCGGCAGGCCCCTGAGCGGGCCGGGGGCGTCCGCTTCTTCACCTTGGAGGACGAGACGGGGTTCGTGAACGTGGTGGCGTGGAAAGACGTGTTCGACCGGCACCGGGTGCTGGCCACCACCGCCTCGTTCTTGGGCGTTACAGGCCGCCTGCAGGTGGAGGACGGGGTGGTGCACCTGGTGGCGGAGCGCTTCTGGACCCCTTCCCCCGCACGGCCTGCCCGGGTCCGCAGCCGGGACTTCCGGTGAAGCGCCTCCACCCTCGCCGTCGTACTATCCTAGCAGCGTGTCCCGGAAAACCGTCCAACGGAGAGAGACCGGGGTCCCCAAAAATCGCGCAGCGATTTTTGGGGTGGTTCTGGAGGAGGTGAAGACCATGGCGGAGTCCCGCTCTCCCAAAGACCCGTCCTCATGTAGCCCACCCCAAACACCACGCCGCGACCTCGGGGGGCAGGAGTCCCCCAGGGGGAGCGCTCTTCTGGGGCAGGACCCCACCCGGATCCACAAGGCCCTGGCGGAACGCTTCCCCGGCCGAGTGCTAACCGCTTCGGAGGACCTGGCCCGGTACGCGGGGGACGCTTTGGCCGCAGCCCGGGCCTACCGATCCGGCTTTACCGCGGACGTCCTGCCCCTGGCGGTGGTGCGCGCCCGCAGCACGGACGACGTCTGCGCCCTGCTGGCCTGGGCGCAGCAGGAGGGAGTCCCCGTGGTGCCCTTCGGGGGCGGAAGCGGGGTGATGGGCGGCGCGGTGGCAGTACCCGGAGCCGTGACCTTGGACCTGCGTGGCTTAGACCGCATCCGCAGGATTTCCCGGGAAGACCGCACCGCGGAGGCCGAGGCGGGCGTGCTGCTGGTGGAGTTGAACGCGGCCCTGGAGGAGCACGGACTGTTCTTCGCCCACGACCCCTGGAGCGTGGCCGTGGCCACGGTGGGGGGAGCCATCTCCACCAACGGGGCGGGCTACCGGGTGGGTGGGTACGGCCGCATGGCGGACCAGGTGCTGGGCGTGGAGGTGGTGCTGGCCGGCGGCCGGCTGGTGCGCACCCCCGCAGTACCCGCTCCAGGCCCCGGGCCGGAGCTGCACCGGCTGTTCTGCGGTGCGGAGGGCACCCTGGGGGTGGTCACCGCGGCGACCCTCCGGGTCTGGCCCAAGCCGGAGGCGGAGCGGCTGGTGGCGCTTTGGTTCAGCCGCTTCGAGGACGCGTGGGAGTGGGTGCGGGAGCTGTTCGAGGCAGGCCTGCGTCCCGCGGTCCTGGACGTGGGCGAGGAACCCGGGTCTGGAAGCCTGGCGCCGGGAGGGATCCGCACGGAAACCGTGGCGTACGTGGGCTTCGACGGGGCCGCGGAACTGGTGGAGGCGTGCGTGGACCGAGCCCTCCGCGCCGCGGGCAAGCACCGGGCCCGAAAGCTTCCAGACCGGGAGGCGGAAAGGTTTTGGTCCTCCCGTCACCGGCCCGGGGAGGAGTTCGCCCGGCGGGTCCGGGCTCAGCCCGACGCCAGGCTCCGGTCGCGCTGGGGCAGATTGTTTGACTACTTGTGCGTGTCCTTACCCGCGGGCGCAGTCCTGGAGTTCCGCCGCACCGCCTTCCAGCGTCTGTCCCAGGAGGGGTACCGCCTGGCGGAGTTCGGGCTCTGGGGGACTCCCGAGTTGGTCAGCGTGGCGTACGCAGACCCCCACGGGGACCCCGCCAGGGAACTGGACCGGCGCCGCCTGGCGGAGGTGAGCGACACCCTTTTGCGCCAGGCCCTGAAGGCAGGCGGTGCCCTGGAGTACTGCCACGGTGCGGGGCTGAAGCTCCGGCACCTGGTGCCCGAAGCTCTGGGGGAGGGGCTGGAGGTCCTGCGGGCGGTGAAGCACGCCCTGGACCCCGGGGGCATCTTGAACCCCGGCAAGCTCCTCGGGTGAAAGGCCTGGGGGCCGGGGCAGTGCCCCGGCCCCCAGGGGGCGACTCAGACCGTCAGAACTCCTCGTCCATCCCCGGGGTGGAGGGGGTCTTCTCCTTCTTCTTCTCCTTCTTCTCCACCACCAGGGCCTCCGTGGTCAGGAGCATGCCCGCCACGGACGCGGCGTTCTGCAGGGCCAGGCGGGTGACTTTGGTGGCGTCCACCACACCGGCCTTGACCAGGTCCGTGAACTCCCCCTTGAGCACGTCGAGGCCGAAGTTCTTGTCCTTGGCCTCCTTCACCCGCTCCACCACCAGGGAGCCCTCCATCCCCGCGTTCTCCGCCAGCTGCCGCAGGGGCTCCTCCAGGGCACGGCGGACGATGTGGACGCCCACCGCCTCGTCCCCCTCCGCCTGGACCTTGTCCAGGGCGGGGATGCACCGGATGAGGGCCACGCCACCGCCGGGCACGATCCCCTCCTCCACCGCGGCCTTGGTGGTGTTGAGGGCGTCCTCGAAGCGCATCTTGCGCTCCTTCATCTCCGTCTCCGTGGCGGCCCCCACGCGGATCTGGGCCACCCCGCCGGACAGCTTGGCCAGCCGCTCCTGCAGCTTCTCCCGGTCGTAGTCGGAGGTGGTCTCCTCGATCTCCTTCTTGATCTGGGCGATGCGCCCCTTGATGTCTTCGGGCTTGCCTTTGCCCCCGATGATGGTGGTGTCCTCCTTGGTGACCCGCACCTTCTCCGCGCGGCCCAGCATGTCCACTTCCACGCTCTCCAGCTTCACGCCGATGTCGTCGCTGATGACCCGGCCGCCCGTGAGGATGGCCATGTCCTGCAGCATGGCCTTGCGCCGGTCCCCGTAACCGGGCGCCTTCACCGCCACGCTCTGGAGCACGCCCCGCAGCTTGTTCACCACCAGGGTGGCCAGGGCCTCGCCTTCCACGTCCTCCGCGATCACCACCAGGGGCTTGCCGAACCGGATGACCTTCTCCATGATGGGCACGATGTCCCGGGCCGCGCTGATCTTCTTCTCCGTGAGCAGCAGGAACGGTTCCTCCAGCACCGCCTCCATCTTGTCGGGGTCCGTGATGAAGTAGGGCGAGATGTAGCCCCGGTCGAACTGCATCCCCTCCACCACTTCCGTGGTGGTCTCGATGCCCTTGCTCTCCTCGATGGTGATGACCCCGTCGCGGCCCACCTTCTGCATGGCGTCCGCGATGATCTCCCCGATGGCGGGGTCGTTGGCGGCGATTCCAGCCACGTGGGCGATGTCGTCGCGTCCCTCCACGGGCTGGCTGAGCTTCTTCAGCTCCTCCACCACCGCCTCCACCGCCCGGTCGATGCCGCGCTTGATGAGCATGGGGTTGCTGCCCGCGGCCACCATCTTCAGGCCTTCGCGCACCATGGCCCAGGCCAGCACGGTGGCGGTGGTGGTGCCGTCCCCGGCCAGGTCGTTGGTCTTACTGGCCACCTCCCGCACCAGCTGCGCCCCCAGGTTCTCGTAGGGGTCCGCCAGCTCGATCTCCTTGGCCACCGTCACCCCGTCCTTGGTGATGGTGGGGGACCCCCACTTCTTCTCCAGGACCACGTTGCGGCCCTTGGGACCCAGGGTGACGCGGACCGCGGAGGCGACCTTCTCCACCCCCCGCTCCAGGGCCCTGCGGGCCGCCTCGTCGTAGAGCAGCAGTTTCGCCGGCATGGCCTCTCGACCTCCTTCACCCGAAGTTTTTGTCGGCAGGACCGGATCGGCCCCATTTTAGCACTCAAAGGCCAAGAGTGCTAACCCCCGCCCCGTGGTAGCCTGGAACCGTGAGCAGCCCGCAGCCCCGGCGCCCTGACTCCCGGGCGGCCCCGGTCCTGGCCGCGGTAGCGGTACTGGCGGGGTTCCTGGCCGCGGTGCACGCCCGCAGCGCGGTGCACGTGCGCCCCCCGGCCCCGCCGGTCCAGCGTCCGGAGGAGCTGGCGGCCCTGGTGGCCCAGGCGCAGGCCCACCGGGCGGTCCTGGAGGCGGAGCTGGGCCGGCTGAGGTCCCGCCTGACCCAGTACCAGCAGCTCACGGAGCAGGGGCGGGCCCTCACCCAGGCCATGGTGGCCGAGATCCACAGGTACCGGATGGTCCTGGGCCTGGAGCCGGTCCGGGGGCCGGGGCTGGAAGTGGTCCTGATCCCGGGGAGGGCTCCCGGCCTGCCCGTGGCGGGAGACCTGCAGGCCTTAGACTTGGCAGGGCTGGTGAACGAGCTGTGGGCTTCCGGTGCGGAGGCGGTGGCGGTGAACGGCCGGAGGGTGCTGAGCCGCTCCGCGTACAGCCAGTCCGGGAGGCGCATCGTGGTAGACGGGGTGCCCCTGCAGGCCCCCTACGTGGTGGCCGCCATCGGCCCCGCGGACGCCATGGAGGCGGCCCTCAGGGTTCGCGGGGGATTCCTAGAGGGCCTGCAGGCCGTGGGGGTGGAGGTGCGGGTGCGGCCGAGGGAGGACCTGAGACTCCCCGCGTACACGGGCCCCCCGCGCTTCCGGTGGGCCAGGCCCGACGGTTAGGCCACCCCACAAATCGCCACGCGACGTCCGCGGACCCTGGGCCCACCGGGCCGGAGAGAGACTCGCGGTGAGACGAACTCTGAGTGGGTAGATGATGGCAGGCCAGCTGCTTGCGGAGCTCGGCTTCCTCCTCCTCGCGGCCTTGGCAGGCGGCCTCGCGGCTCACCTCCTCCGCCAGCCCCCCGTGGTGGGCTACGTGGTGGCAGGGGTGGTGGTGGGAGGGCTTACGGGGACTGCGCAGGAGCCAGGCCCCTTCGAGCTGTTCGCGCAGGTGGGGGTGGTGTTGCTTCTCTTCGGTGCGGGGGTGGAGTTCTCCCTCTCGGACCTCTGGAGGACCCGGCGTCTGGTGTTGTACGGCACCCCCGCGGGCATGGCGGCCATCGTCCTGGTGGTGAGCGCCCTCGGGGTCGCTGCGGGGTGGGACGCCCGGCAGGCCGTGGCCGTGGGGGCGGCGCTCAGCGTCATGAGCACCGCGGTCCTGTTCAAGTTCCTCCAGGACCGGCACGAGCTGGGATCTGCCCACGGACGGATCCTGGTCGGAGTGAGCCTCGCGCAGGACCTCCTGGCGGTAGTCCTCATGGCCCTGCTGCCCGCGCTGGCACCGGAAGCGAGCTCCCGGCCCGCGCAGGCGGGACTCGCGGTCCTCCGGGCGGTGGCCGTCCTCGTGCCCTTGCTGTGGCTCGGGCGGCGGCTGATCCCGGTGCTCCTGGCCCGGGTCGCGCGCACCCGGAACATGGAGCTGTTCCTGGTCACCGTGGTGGCCCTAGCCCTGGGGACGGCGGCCTTCGCCTCGGGCCTGGGGCTGTCCCCGGCCGTAGGCGCTTTCCTGGCGGGGCTGGTGGTGAGCGAGTCGGAGTTCGCCCACGAAACCCTGGCCAGGGTGCTACCCCTGCGGGACGTGTTCGTGGCCCTGTTCTTCCTGTCCGTGGGCATGGTCCTGGACCTCGAGACCCTCCGGCGGCAGCTCCCGGCGGTGTTGGGGCTGGCAGCCCTCGTGGTGGTGGGGAACACCCTCGTCTGGACCGCCGTGGTCCGGGCCGCGGGCTATCCTCGGCGGGTGGCGGCCCTGTGCGGTCTGGGCCTGGGGCAGATGGGGGAGTTTTCGTACCTGATCGCGGCGAGTGCGCGGCAGGCGGGAGTTCTCGAAGAGCCCCTCTACCAGGCGGTGCTGGGTGCGTCCTTGCTCACCATCCTGGCCAACGCGGCCCTTTTCCGCGCCCGTCCTACCTGGGTCGAACGCTGGTTGGGCCAGGAGCCGGTGGAGGCGGCGGACCGCGGCAGAGTTCCTGAACCGGTAGGCCACGCGGTGGTGTGCGGGTTCGGGAGGGTGGGGCGGGAGGTGGCGCAGGCCCTGGAGGCCTTCGGGATTCCGTATGCGGTGGTGGACCTGGACCCCGGCGCCCTGCAGGTGGCCCGAGGGAAGGCCGTGACGGTGGTGTTCGGGGACGTGGGCAGCCCCCGGGCGCTGCGGCGGGCGGGAGTCCAGAGGGCCCGGCTGGTGGTGGTGGCGGTCCCCGACGCCGGGGCCGCCTTTCGGTGCGTGCGGGAGGTGCGGCACCTGGCCCCGCAAGTCCCGGTCTTGGCACGCGTCCACCACGCCGCCTCCCGGGTGCTGTTGCTGGAGGCGGGGGCCACGGAGGTGGTCCAGCCGGAGGTGGAAGCGGCTCTGACCATGGTCCGCCACAGCCTGGACTGGCTGGGGGTGAGCCACGAGGCCGGCCGCGCGTACCTCAAGCGTGCCCGGGCGCACTGGCCCGAGGCGGTGCGGTCCGAGGGGTTCGCGGAGGGGCTGCAGGCGAGGGAGGTGGTGGTCCGCAACCCGCAACTGGTCGGCCGGTCCCTCCGGCAGGCGCGGCTGCAGGAGCGTACGGGCGCGGTGGTGGCTACGGTCACGCACCCGGACGGCCGGGAGGTGGTGAACCCACCGCCGGAGGAGGTGCTACGGCGGGGGGACCGCCTCGTGGCCATGGGGGAGCCGGCGCAGCTGGACGCCCTAGAGCGGGTGTGCGGCACGCCGGAGGAGGACCGCGTTTGACACCGCGGACCACCCGGTGTATGCTTGCCGTTGGCTTGTTCGGAGGCGGGCGGTGAAGACGTACCACCAGAAGCCGTCGGAGGTCCAGCGCCAGTGGTTCGTGGTGGACGCCCAGGGGAAGGTCCTGGGCCGTCTGGCGAGCCGGATTGCTGCCATCCTGCGGGGAAAGCACAAGCCCACCTTCACGCCCCACGTGGACGGAGGGGACTTCGTGGTGGTGGTGAACGCGGAGAAGGTCCGCCTCACGGGCCGCAAGCTGCAGGAGAAGGTGTACTACTGGCACACGGGGTACCCGGGGGGGATCAAGTCCGCCACCGCGGCCCAGATGCTGGAGCGCAAGCCCGAGTGGGTGATCCAGAAGGCGGTCCAGCGGATGCTCCCCAAGAACCCCCTGGGCCGCCGGATGTTGAAGAAGCTCAAGGTGTACCGGGGCCCGGAGCACCCGCACGCGGCGCAACAGCCCAAGCCCCTGGAGTTGTGAAGCAGACCCTGGAGGACCCATGAGCACCGTGACTCTTCCGCAGGCCACCGGACGGCGCAAGGAAGCCAGCGCGCGGGTCTTCCTGCGGCCAGGCTCGGGGCAGGTGGTGGTGAACGGGCGGCCCCTGGAGCAGTACTTCCCGGGGGTGGCGCGGCGGTACCGGGTCCTGGAGCCCTTGCGGGTCACCAACACCGAGGGTCGCTTCGACGTGTACGCCAACGTGGAGGGTGGGGGCGTCTCGGGTCAGGCGGACGCGGTCCGGCACGGCATCGCCCGGGCCCTGCTGAGTGTGGACCCGAACCTTCGGCCCGTCCTGCGCCAGCACGGCCTGTTGACCCGGGACCCGCGGGCCAAGGAACGGAAGAAGTACGGGCGCAAGCGCGCGCGGCGGGGCTTCCAGTACTCGAAGCGCTGAGGTCCACGCGAGGCCGGTCCTCGACTGCGTCACCGCGCGGGAGGCTCTACGCGCACGGGGCTGTCGAAATCTCCCAGGACGCTGGTCATGAAGTGGGCAGGTGCCCACATGAGCAGTTTGTACACCCGGTGGGTCCTGTCCCCGACCCAGGCGGCGAAGGACGCGAGCCCGTCGGGGGACTCCCACAGCACCACCTGGCAGGTTTCCTGGGAGCAGGGCTCCTTCCGGCCGAGGGCCGCGCGCAGGGGATTCTGCATGTACAGGGCCGGACCCCGCGCCGTGAAGGGCTCCGGGAGGGTGTCCCGCTGCCACCCCCGCTCGGTGCGGAGGAAGCGCTCCCTGCCCACCAGGATGCCCTGCATGCCGCCTGCGACTTCGAAGGCGAGGCGGTCGGGGCGCTGGTACGTGTAGCGCGTCACCACCACGTTCCCCGCGCCGTCCGTGATCTGTTCGGTCTCCCGCCACGTGCGGAGGGCCTCCAGGGACTCCTGCGCACGCCGCAGCACCCGGAAGGCCTGCAGCTCGGACCGTAGCTGGAACGTTCCCACCCGCAACGGGAACCACACCACCCGGTCGGGCTCACCCCGGCTCCGGAGGACCAGCTCCACTTCCCACAACCCGGGAAGCCCCAGGTGCGTGCCCTCCGCGGTGTACCTCCCTTCCGCCTGCACCTCCAAGGGGACCGAAGACGCCGCGGTCTGCTCGTCCAGCTTTTTCAGACGGAGGAAAGCCCGGTCCACCCCCACGGGCTTCCCCCGGCCGTCCCGCACGTCCAGTTCGAACCGGTTCCACCCGGGCTGTGCGGGGTCTACGGCCAGGGACACCCGCAGGCCGTCCACAGCCGCGGCGAGCACGGTGCGGGTGCCGCTGGCCGCAGCCTGTACCGTCCGGGCGGGCGGGGTGACGGCCAGCCCACCTGCCGCCAGGAGCACCAAGGCAGCCACTCCGACTTCCGCCCTCACGGACCACGCGAACCGCACGAGGGCTCTTCGGGTGGAGCTCAGGCGCGGCAGGAGGCGGTACCGGTTGGAAGCTCCCAGGAGCGCCAGCACCGCCACCAGGGCCAGCTTCGCGGCCAACCAGCGTCCGTAGCCCGTGGTGAACACGGCGTTCCAGCCCGGCACGTGCAGGGCCGCGGCGTAGGTGCCCGTCACCACCACCCCCGCCAGGCCGTAACCCGCCCATCGGGAGAAGGCCCGGGCGATCGCCGTAGCCTGCTCTTGGGAACGGGACCGGGCGAGGAGGACCGCAAGACACGGCAGCCCGCCCAGCCACACGGAGGCCGAGGCCAGGTGCAGCCAGTCCGCGGCCACGGCCAAAGGCCCCGTGGCCCACGCGTGGGACGTCACGGTGAACCCTAGGAGGGCTGCGCCACCCGCCAAGCCCGCCACCCAGGGGCTTGGGTTGCGGGCTGCGTCCACGGCCAAGGCCGCGGCACCCACCCGAAGCAGCAGCGAGGGACCTTCCACGGAGGTGCGCACCAGGGTCCCCAGGGCGGCGAGGAAGCCCTGCGCGGGGGACTGCAGCCACGCCGCGCGCAGTGCGGTGTCCAGCACCGCGGTGAGGGCCACCGCGGCCGCGGAGCCCACCGTCAGGGGACGCAGGGTCGTAACGCCCTCCCGCACGGCCGCCTTCGGGAGCAGGTGCGGGAAGGCCACGGTCCCCGCCAGCAAAAGGCCGGCGAGGTAGCCGAGCCACCGCACCGCTACCTGCCACCACGGGAGCTCCTGGCCGGTGGGGGCCGCGGGGGCCGCCACCCCGACCCCGAAGGTCAGGAGTCCCGCGGTGAGGTGGCCGTCCACGCGGCTTACGACCTTCCACCGCACGGTATATGCGCCCCGAGGTAGCCTCGCGAGCTTCACCCGGACCGTCCGGCCGTCAGGGCTCACCTGGAAACCCTGGGAGACCGCGCGGCCCGAGGAGTCGAAGGCCTCCGCGGAGCTGGCCTGGGGGTGGACGGGCTCTGTGAAGGTCAGCACCACCTCGTCCGGAGGGACGTCCAGGGAACTCCCCTGGGCGGGGCTGGAGGTCTGGAGCACCGCGTGGGCGGCGACGGGCGCCGCCCACGCGGCCACCGCGAGGCACGCGAGCACGAGGACGAGCTGAAAGCGTCGACGGGGCCTCACCGCCGCACCGTGAACGCGTACTGGCCCTTCGCCACGTAGCCGTCGTCCGCGGAGGTGGCCTGCCAGCGCACCACGTAGCGGCCGGGCCCCAGGGGCCGCAGCCGGGCCACCAGGGTCCGGCGGTCCAAGTCCCCGAGGTCGAGCCCACCGCGTCCGTCGTCCACCCTGCGGCCCCTGGCGTCCACCACCGCCACGGTGCTCCCGTGGGAGGCCAGTTCCTCGTTGAACACCAGCCGGACCGCCCGGGGTGGCGTCCGCAACACGGCCCCGGGGGCCGGCTCCGCCCGCACCAGTTTCGCGTGAGCCGCCGCGGAGGCAGCCAGGGCCAGGGCGAGCAGGAAGCTCCCGGGCAACGCCGTCCTCCAGTCCTTCGCGGCCATCACCGTCCTCCTCCCTGTTCACAGGAACGTATCAGCGGCTGCTCAAGGCCAGGACGCGGAGGTAGTTGACCACGTGCCAGCGCTCTTCCTCCGTCAGCCGGCCCCGGAAGGCGGGCATGGGGCTGTCCGGGACCCCCTCGCTGATCCAGCGGTACAGGAGGCCGTCGGGGTGCATGGGGACGTGCACCCTGAGGTCAGCAGGCTTCCTCGGCAGGGAAGGGGAAGCCGGGCCGTCTCCCGCGCCCCGGAGGCCGTGGCAGGCCGCGCAGTGTGCTTCGTACACCCTCCGCCCCGCGGCCACGGACTGCAAGGTCGCGGGGACGGGGTTCCGCGGCAAGGAAGAAGAAGCCCCGGAGTACGCCTGCGCGAGGGCCACACCGCTCACCGCCGCGGCCGCCAGCCCCGCCAGGAAAAAGGACCGGCCCTCGGGCCGCCGCAGGCCCGCCCGCAGCCCGTAGCCCGCGAGCAGCAGACCCGCCAGCAGGACCGCCCACGCCAGGCCCGGCACCTGGCTTCCCGACAAGGTCCCGTGCAAGAACACCGGCCTCACGGCCGCTCCGTCAAAACCCGCAGGTAGTTGACCACATGCCAGCGTTCCTCCTCGGTGAGGGTGTCCTGGAAAGCAGGCATGGCAGTCCCCGGAAGGCCCTGCGTGATCCGGGTAAACAGGAGGGCGTCGGTCATGCGCCGTGTGCGGCGCAGGTCCGCGGGCCTGGGCACCAGGCTGGGGGCTGCAGGTCCGTCCCCTCGGCCTTCCGATCCGTGGCAGACGGCGCAGTGGGCCCGGTACAGGCGCTGGCCTGTGCGGACGGACTCCGCGGTGGGCGGGTAGGGGTTCCGTTCAGGGAGCCGGGAAAGGCGCTGCGCCTGCTGCACAAAGAGGGCCGCGGTGGCCAGGGTGAACACTCCCACCCACGCTAGGGAACTCCGGCGGGCCCTCCAGGCGTACGCCAGGGCGAAGACCCCGAGCAAGGCCAACACGCCGGCCAGGACTCGCAGCTCCCAGGTGCCCGTCGTCACCGTGCCCGCTCCCTCCGGGCCCGGCCCCAAAGGTACGCCACCGCGCAACCTGCACCCATCGCCGCCCACAGGGCGAAGAACTCCTGCACGCTGCCCGCTGGACGGAGGGCCCAGGCCGCGGCGAGGAGCGCCCCCAGGAGGGGAAGGGTCCACCGCGGCTCTTCCACCCGCACCCCCAGGACGGGGAGGGCCAGGGCCGCCAGCACGCCCACCACGCCGTACGTGGCCACCATGAGGACGAGGGCGGCCGCGTGGCTGCTGGCCAGCAGGCTCAGGGGACCTCCCGCGGCCGCCACCAGGGGTACGACGAGCAGCAGCCACACCGCGGCCACGGTGCGCAGCAGGGTCCGGGGAGGACGGCTGGGGACCGCCCACGCCCCGGCAGTGGCCAGGGCCAACAGAGCCGCCCACCCGGGCCGGGTACCCGCCAGGACCAAGCCTGCCCAACCTTCACGGACCAGTACCGGCAGAGGCGCCGGGACGGTGGCCGCGGCGGCGTACAACCACTCCAACAGCGCGGTTGCGGCGGCCGCCCCGGCCCCCAAAGTGGAGCCCAAAGCCACCGCAGCTACGGTAAACAGAGCCCCCGCAGCCCGCAGGACGGCCGCTGCCACAGAGGAGTCCGGCCGGGGGACCGGACTCCGGACTCCGAAGCGGAACAGCCCCACGCTCACGTGTCCGTTGAGCACCGAAGCGGCCCGGTAGTGGACCACGAAGACCCCTTCCGGTAGAGGGTCCAGGGGGATCTCCACCCGTAGCCCGTCCGCGGAGACCCGGGGAGGTCGGTCGAACCTCCGTCCGTACGGGTCCGTCACCTGAAACCAGCTCAGCTGCAGGTCCACGGGTTCGCTCATCCATAGAAGGACGCTGTGAGGGGCCGCCTCCAGCCGGCCGTCGGGCGGCGGGAAGGAAGAAAGGCAGCGCACCTGGGCCTGGGCCGCGGGCGCCGCGGCCAGCAGGGTGAGGGTGAACAGGGCGAAGGCGGCGGCCTTCACGGCGGCGGGTACCCTGACAGCCTGGCGAGCTCCTCCAGGGGGAGAGTTCCCTCGTACTTGCGGCCGCGGATCACCCACGTGGGGTACGCCCGCACCCCTGCGGCTTCGCACTCCCGCGGCCTGGCCTCGCTGGAGCGGGGGTCGCACTCCACGTACGGCAAGTAACGGGCCGCCTGGCCGAACAGGCGCTTCTGTTCTGTACAGTGCGGGCACCAGTACGCCCCGTAGAACTTGGCGCCGGAAGCCGCCAGGTGCTTTGCGAGGCCCTCCACGTACGCGCTGGCCTGCTCTTGGCGCTCCGAAAGCGCGTACCCGCCGGCCACGAACACCAGGGCCGCCACCGCGGGCAACAGCACCACGGGCCAGCGCCGGGCCCCGCGGCCGTAGGCCCAGCTCAAGCCCACCACCGCGAAGGAGATCAGGGCGGAGGCCACGCACAGGGAGCAGAAGGTGTGCAGGACGAAGCGCTGTACGCCGAGGAACACCACGGACGCGGCGGCTCCCGCGGCCGCCACGGGCAAGGCTGCCTTCCACCGCCGGGCAGGGTCGGACCCCCAGCCCGCCAACACCAACAGCGTCCCGTAGTACGCCATCCCGTACACGGGCAGAGGGACTCCCAGGAGGCTCGCGTAGCGGCTGGCCTGCACCACCTGGCAGCCGCTGCCGGCGGGGCAGAGGGCCAGCTCCGCCCCGCCGGTGCCGAACCACAGGTAGCCGCTGAGCAGGAACCCCGCCGCGGCCAGGGCCAGCAAGGGCCACGTAGGGGGCCCGCTCCGGGACTTCACCGGTGCTCGCCCCCCGCGGCCTGCTCCCGGACTTCCACCTCCACCGTGATCCTGCCCGCGCGCTCGAACCGCAGGATCAGGGGGAAGCGGTCACCCACCCGCAGGGGCGTGGTCAGGCGGATCAGCATGACGTGCAGCCCGCCCGGCCGCAGTTCCACCTTGCCCCCCGCGGGGACCTCGATGGAGGGGACTTGCCGCATGCGGTGCATACCTCCCTCCATGCGGGTCTCGTGCAGCTCCACGGTCTGTGCCACGTCCGTTCCGGCAGCCACCAGGTGGTCCGCCTGGGGCTGCGCGTTGTGGATCTCCATGTACACCGCGCTGTTGCCTCCGCGGGTCCCCGGACGGGCCCAGGGGTTTTTGACCTCCACCGGCGACTGTCCCGCGCTGGCCGCCGCCACCGCCAGCACCAAAGCGAGGAACACCATCAGGCTCCGCATCGTCTCGACACCTCCTGTCGAAAATGTCACCGGGCTTCCCGCAGCAGCACCCGCAGGTCGTGGACGTAGTCCTCCACGGACGTCTCCTGGTTCAGCCGCAGGCGCCACCGGCCCTGGGTGTCCACCACGGGGACTGCCGCGGTGTGCGCCACCAGGTACCCTGTGGCGCTGCCGGGCTGCGGGACCTTCTCGTAGGCGGCCCCGAAGAACCGGTACAAGGGCCGCAGCTCGTCCTCGCTGCCCACCAGGCCCACAAACTCAGAGCTAAACAACTCCAGGTACTCCTTCACCTTGGCCGCGGTGTCCCGTTCCGGGTCCACGGTCACGAACACGAACCGCACCCGCGAGGCGTCCGATCCCAGCTGCTCCCGGACCCGCTTCCACCGCGCCAGGGTGGCAGGGCACACGTCCGGGCAGGTGGTGTACCCGAAGAACAGCACCACCGCCGACCCCCGCTGGTCCGCGAGGCGGAACGTGCCGCCCCGGTGGTCCCGCGCGGAAAGGTCCGGTACCGGCCGGGGAGGGTCTACTTGCTGGCCCCGCAGGCGCTCGGCCCGGGCGCAGCCTGCCGCCAGGACCGCCAGGGCGACGAGGACTCCGAAATGCCTCCGCGCCATGGAATCCCTCCCCACCCAGCCCCTCCAGGGCCGGGTCGAAACCAGTTCCGCGAGGCCGTCAGGAGGGCCTGGGGGGAGGAGGCTCAGGGTCCAGAGCTACAGAGCGGTACGGAGGAGACGGGCTAGCCGCAACCGTCCCCGCGTGTCCAGGCAAGGACACGGGCGACGTAGATTCCGCCACGGGCAGGAGCGTACCTCCGTGGACCACGGTGGCTCCTGCGGGGTCTGTGGCGCGGACCCACACCACCCCCGGCGGGTGCTGCCGAGGGGTCGGCTGTCCCGGCGGCGTCCAGACCGCCGAGGCCGCAGCGGCGGAGCCGCTTTCCAGGACGAAGTGGGTGTGGTAGGGGTCCGCGGCATGGAGGTCCAGAAGCGGGCCGAGGAGGAGCAGGGCCCACGGGACTAGCACCACCTTCGCCCGGACCATTCCGAGTCCCAGGATACCATCGGGTGGAAATCGGGCGCCCATCCGATGGTCCCTCAGGCCGGGATCCCCTAGGCTGGCGACGGAGGCGGTGTGACGTGGGACCTCGGGGTCACCGGAGCGCGGAGGAGTACGCGGGGGTCTGCGGGGTCTACTGGGAGGGGTGCCCGTGGTACGAAGCCCTGCCCTTCACCTGCTCCTGCCAGCAGGAGGTCCTGGGTGACGCGGCCTGCCCCGTGCGGCTGTGCGCCGCGCGGCGCCGGGTGGAGAACTGCGCCCTGTGCGTGCACTTCCCCTGCGCCCTACTTTTTGCCTTCGCAGCCCGCAGCCGGGACGAAGACCTGAGGATTTTCTCCGCGGCCCGGCGGGCGGAGTACGGGGACCAGACCTGGGCGCTGTGGGCCCGGGAGCAGCTGACCACCTGGCTGGACGCCTACTGCCCCCTCCGGGACCTACCTAAGGGGACAGCCGCCCGCGTCCAGTCGGCCAAGGCCACCTGACCCAGGAGGTCTAGTCCACCCTCCGGACGGGCATAACTCCGTAGGAAACCCGTCCGGAGGGGGTGTGTGCGAGCTGTGCCCTGGCAGCCCTTCCCCGAAAAGCTCCAGAACAGGGGGAACCCGTCCGCCAGGCGTGGTCCGGGCATCCCGGGGGTGGACTGGCAGGGCGGTTTCACCCTCCTGGAACTGGTCATGGTCCTGGTGGTCCTCGGCATCCTCCTGGCCCTGGCCCTGCCCTCGTACTTGTCCGCCCGACGCAACGCGTACTTCGCGGAGGCCGCGGAGCGCCTGCAGGAGATGCGAGAGTTCGCGTGGAGCTTCTACGCGGAAAAGCAGACCTTCGACGGGTTCCTCGACGGCCCCTACCAGTCCACCGCGAACTGGGACTTTGCCTACTCCTCCTGCGCCGGTACCAGCTGCCAGGTGGTGGCCACGGGCAAGACAGGGACCCGGGTGGAAGGGGCGAGGGTGACCGTCACCCTGTACGGGGACGGCACGGCCACGGTGAGCTCCTCGGGGTTCTGACCGCTAGACCACCCCAAAAATCGCTACGCGATTTTTGGGGACCCCGGTCCCTCTCCGCTGGAGGGGTTTTCCGGGACACGCTCCTAGGGTGCGGCCTCCTCCAAAGCGTCCAGGGCGAGGAGGGCGTGGGCGTAGGCTGCCCCGGCCCGCATCTCCGCGGCCACCCAGATGGCCTCCATGATCTCTTCCGGGGTGGCCCCGTGCTGCCGCGCCAGCTTGGTGTGGCTGCGGATGCAGTAGGGACACTGGGTCACGTGGGCTACCGCCACCGCGATGAGTTGCTTGGTCTTCGCGGAGAGCGCGCCGTCCGTGAACACCTGCTGGGAGAACCTCCGGAAGGCCTCCAGGGTCTCGGGCGCCAGCTCCCGCCGGCGGGTGGCCAGCTCCCGGGTAGGCTGCGGGTACAGTTCCTGGGACACGGTCCTCACCTCCGGTCTTGAGCTCTTCCCCTCGAGCGGACACTACCGGCCCCCGACCTCCCTTGCAAGGGGGGCCAGGAGGTCTTCGCGATTGGTGCGAATCCCCACTGTGTGGCGGTGGTCGAGGCACAGGACCTGGTCAAGCGCTTCGGCCGCGTGGTGGCCGTGGACGGCCTCTCCTTCGAGGTCCGGGAGGGGGAGTGCTACGGCTTCCTCGGCCCCAACGGGGCGGGGAAGACCACCACCCTGCGCATGGTCTGCTGCACCGCACGGCCCACCGAGGGTGTTTTGCGGGTGTTCGGGCTGGACGTCCGCCGTCACCCGCGGCAGGTCAAGGCCCAGCTGGGCGTGGTCCACCAGGCGGTGACCCTGGACGACGCCCTCACCGTGCGGGAGAACCTCGTGGTGTACGGAAGGTACTTCGGCCTCAGCTGGGCGGAGGCCCGCCGCAGGGCGGAAGAGCTGCTGGCCTTCGCAGAACTCGAGGGGCGGGCGGAGGACCGTATCGCGAGGCTGTCGGGAGGCATGCAGCGGCGGCTGATGATCGCCCGCGCCTTGATGGCCAACCCGCGGCTGTTGGTCCTGGACGAACCCACCACGGGCCTAGACCCGCACGCCCGCCACGCGGTGTGGGACCGGCTCCGGCAGCTCAAGAGGGCGGGGGTCACCCAGATCCTCACCACGCACTACATGGAGGAAGCGGAGCAGCTGTGCGACCGCGTGGCCATCGTGGACCGTGGCCGGATCGTGGCGGAGGGTCCCCCGCGGGCGCTGGTGGAGCGGTACGCGGGGCGGGAGGTGGTGGAGCTCCGGGGAGCCGAGGACGGAGTCCTGGCCCACGCCCTGGCGGGTCTCGCGGAGGGAGTGGAGGTGGCAAACGACCGGGTGTTCCTGCACACCCAGGACGGGGAGGAGCTGGTCCACCGGGTGAGGGCCCTCCGGCTGCCCGTGGAGGCGGTGGTGCTGCGGAGAGCCACCCTGGAAGACGTGTTCCTCAGGCTCACGGGAAGGAGGCTGCGGGAGTGATGGACTTCTCTTTGGCGGGGGCCTTCCGGTTCTGGCAGCGCAACCTGCTCCTCTTCCGGAGAGTCTTCCCGTACACGTTGCCGGAGAACTTCCTGGAGCCCATGCTGTACCTCCTGGCCTTGGGGCTGGGCCTGGGAGCGTACCTCCGGGAAATCCAGGGTCTCCCGTACACCGCCTTCGTGGGCACGGGGCTGGCGGCCTCCGCGGCCATGTTCGGGGCCACCTTCGAGTGCACGTACAACGCGTACGTGCAGTTCTACTACAACCGGTCCTACGACGCCGTCGTCACCACGCCCCTGTCCCCGGAGGACGTGGCGGTGGGGGAAGTCCTGTGGGGCGCCACCCGCAGCCTGCTGTACGGGACCGCCTTCCTCACGGTGCTGGCGGTGTTCGGGGTGGTGCGGTCTCCGTGGGCCCTGCTGCTGCCGGCGGTGTTCTTCACCGGCGGGCTGGTGTTCTCCGCCCTGGCGCTGGCCTTCACCGCGGTGACGCCGTCCATCGACCTGTTCCCGTACTACTTCTCCCTCTGGGTGACGCCCATGTTCATGTTCAGCGGGATCTTCTTCCCCCTGGACGCCCTCCCGGGGTGGGTGCAGGACGCAGCCTGGTTCACGCCCCTCTACCACCTGGTCCGGTGCACCCGGGCCTTCGCCTTCGGCACGCCCCTGGGGGCCGTGGGGGACCTCGCGTGGCTCGGGGTGGTGGCCCTGGCTTTGCTGCCCGTCCCTGCGGTTTTGTTGCGCCGCCGCATGGTCCAGTGAGGCTCCTACGGAGCGACCCCGAGTTGCTTGTGCACCTGCTCCACCAGGTGGTCCACGAGGCGGTCCAGCACCGCGGCGCCCACTTCCGGCCTGGAGTTCCTCGGGTCCCCCAGCACCCCGTTGGGGGTGAGGGCCCGGAGACCCCGGGCGAACAGGGTGTCCAGGTCCAGCCGGCCCGTGAAACCGGGCTCCAGCCGGTCCGCCCGGACCAGGTCGGGGCGCAGGTGCATGACCAGGGAGGTCTCGCAAGCGTCCGCGTGGATGGCGTCCACGTCCTGCGGGGCGCCGAGGACAGCCGCGGTGTCCACCATCACCCGCATCAAGTCCAGGAGGGCCGCGTCCCCGGCCACCGCCACCACCCGCACCCCGCCAGCGGAGAACTCCGCCTGCAGGCGGCGTGCCGTGGACTCCAGGGGCCGGAAGTTCCCCCCGTGGGTAGACAGCAGTACGAAGGTACGGAACCCGTGGGGCGCCAGGGACCGCACGTAGCTCGCCACCAGCTCGGCCAGGAGCTCCGCGGACACGGACAGGCTCCCCGGGAAGGCCAGGTGGTGGTCCGAGCACCCGGGGCGGATCACGGGAGCCAGGATGGCGCCGATCCGCCGCGCCACACGCTCGCCCACGGCTTGCGCGATGAGGGCGTCCGTGGCGAGGGGCAGGTGCGGCCCGTGCTGTTCGGTGGAGGCCGCCACGATGACCACGGTACGGATGCCGCGGTCCAGGGCTTCCTGGACCTCGGGCCACGTCATCTCCTCCAACAGGACCGTGTCGGGCACGGCCGCCTCCTCCTCGTCAGGTTAGCTTCATGCGTGGGTCCAGGGCGTCCCGCAGCCCGTCCCCCAGGAGGTTGAAAGCCAGGACACTGAGGAAGATGGCCAGGCCCGGGAAGGTGGCCATGTACCAGGAGGAGAACAGGTAGGTCTGACCTTCCCCCAGCATGGTCCCCCACTCCGGCGTCGGGGGTTTCACCCCCAGCCCCAGGAAACCCAGGCCTGCGGCGGTGAGGATCGCGGTGCCCAACTGCAGGGTAGACTGCACGATCACCGGCGCGGTGCAGTTGGGCAGCACGTGCCGGAACAGGATCCGCGGGTCGGACGCGCCCAAGGCCCGGGCGGCCTCCACAAAGGTCTGGTTGCGTACCGACAGAGCCACCCCCCGCACCAGCCGGACGTACACGGGTGCCGAGGCCAAACCCACCGCCACCACCACGTTGGTCACCCCGACTCCGAGGACCGCCACCAGGGTGAGCGCCAGGAGGAATCCCGGAAACGCCAGCAGCAGGTCCACCAAGCGCTGGACCAGCAAGTCGAACCTGCCCCCGTAGTACCCGGAGAGCAGACCGACGGGGACCCCCACCGCGGCGCTGGTGGCCACGGCCAGGACCCCGATGAGGAAGGACACCCGTCCCCCGTACGCGATCCGCGCCAGCAGGTCCCGGCCGAGGTTGTCCGTGCCCAGGGGGTGCTCCCAGGACGGCGGCCGCAGGACCCGTTCGAAGTGGGGCTCCGTAGGGTCCTCGGGGAACAGGAAGGGAGCGAGGGCGGCCAGGAACACCAGGGCCGCCAACACGGACAGACCCGCCACCGCGGTGCGGTGCCGGCGCAACCGCCGCCACACGCTGGGCGGGGTGCGGACCGCCTCCCGTGCCCGCCCCCAGCTAACCGTAGTGGATGCGCGGGTCCACATACGCGTACAGGACGTCCACGGCCAGGTTCACCAGGGTGAACAGGGCCGCGAACACCAGGACCGTGCCCTGCACCACGGGGTAGTCGCGGGCCACGATGGCACCCACCAGGAGCCGGCCCATCCCCGGCCACGCGAACACGGTCTCCGTGAGGATGGCGCCTCCCAGCAGCCCCCCGAACTGCAACCCGATCACCGTCACCACCGGGATCAAAGCGTTCTTCAGCGCGTGCCGGAGGACCACCGCCCGGGAGCTCAGGCCCTTGGCCCACGCGGTCCGCACGTAGTCCTGGTGCAGGACCTCCAGGAGGCTGCTGCGGGTCATGCGGGCGATGATGGCGACGGAGAAGGCGGCCAGGGTGACGGTGGGAAGGACCAGGTGCGCGGGGGTCCCGTAGCCGCCCGCGGGGAGCCACCGCAGGTGCACGCTGAACAGCAGCATGAGCATGAGTCCCAGCCAGAACACGGGCAGGGAGATCCCGAAGAGGGCCACCGTCATCACCGCGTAGTCCCACCACGAGTACTGCCGGGTGGCGGACACCACCCCCGCGGCTACCCCCGTGAGGGTGGCTACCACGGTGCTGGTCACCGCCAGCTGGACCGTGGCGGGCAGGCGCGCGCCAATCTCCCGCAGGACGGGTTCCCCCGTCACCACGGACCGGCCCAGGTCTCCCTGCAGGAGGCGCGCCAGGAACCGAGCGTACTGCACCGGCAGCGGCTGGTCCAGCCCGAGCTGCACCCGCAGCCGCTGGACCTCCTCCTCCGACGCCTGAAGGCCCAGGACCAGCCGGGCAGGGTCCCCCGGCACCAGCCGGATGAGGGCAAACACCACCAGCGTGACCCCGAGCAGGGTCGGGACCGCCAGGACCAGCCGCCGGAGGACGTACGCGCTCAAACCCGCCTGCCGTTCACCTCCAGTTCACGCAGTGGTGCCCCACCGCAGGCTCCTGGGGCTCGCACAGGGCGGTCCACTTCTCGATGGGGTGGATGAGGACCCCTTCCAGGTTCCGGTTGGTCACCACGTACCACTTCTGGCTCCACAGCCAGATCCACGGGGCGTCGTTCCAGATGAGCTCCTGGGCCTCCTTGAGCAGGGCCTTGCGGCGCTCCACGTTGGCTTCCTGCCGCTGCTGGTCCAGGAGCTGGTCCACCCGGGGGTTGCTGTAGAACGCCGGCCCCAGGCCCCGAGGCGGGTGGCTGGAGGAGTGGAACTGACCGTACAGCACCCCGTCGCAGTCCAGCACCGGCCAGGCCCACCCCAGGACCAGCATCTGGATGCGGGTACGCTCGAGGGGCGTCTGGATCATGGCCACGTAGCTGGGCCAGTCCATGGTGGTCACGTTGGCCCGCACTCCCACGTTGCGCAGCTGGCCCGCGATGGCCTGGGCGAACTGGAAGTCCTGGATGTAGCGGCCCGTGGGCGTGAAGAAGTTCACCTCGAACCCGTCCTTGTAGCCCGCCTGGGCCAACAGCTCCTTCGCCCGCGGGGGGCTGTAGGGCCAGCCGCCTTCCCGGACTTTGTGGTAGCCGAACATCATGGGCGGGCAGGGCGAGTCCGCCACCGTCCCCAGGTCGAACAGGACGCTGGCCAGGATGGCCTTCTTGTTGATGGCGTAGTTCATGGCCTGGCGGACCCGGACGTCCTTGAAGGGCCCCCACTGGGTGTTCATGGCCACGAAGATGACCCGGTCGCTGGCCGCCTCCACCACCTTGACCTGGGGGTTGCGGCGCAGCCCCTTCACGTCGGGAGCAGGCGGCAGCATGGCCATGTGGACGTCTCCCGCCAGGACCTGGGTCAGCCGGGTGCCCGCGTCCGGCACCACCCGGAACAGGATCTCGTCGAACAGGGGCTTCTTGCCCCAGTAGTTGGGGTTGCGCTCCAGGAGGATGGAGTCCCCGCGGCGCCACTCCTTGAACATGTAAGGGCCTGTCCCTCCGCCCACGGGCGCGGACCGCCACCGGTCGCCCGCCCGCTGGACCGCGGCAGGGGACACGATGGCCAACTGCGTGGTGGACAGGTCCGACAGGAAGGTGGGGGTGACCCGGTTCAGCCGGATGCGGACCGTGTCCTCCCTCACGGCTTCCACGGCCTGCACGGGAGCCACCAAAAACCGCAGGGCCATGGCCACCTTCGGGTCCTTGAGCCGCTCCAGGCTGAACTTCACCGCCTCCGCGTTGAGCGGCGTCCCGTCGTGGAACCGGACCCCGCGGCGCAGGGTGAAGGTGTACGTGAGGCCGTCCCGGGACACCTGCCACCGGGTGGCCAGCTTGGGGACGATGGTGCCCTTGGTGGGGTGCAGGTCCACCAGGGTCTCGAACATGTAGTCTACGATGTTGGCGACGGTGGTGGTGGTCTGCTCCGCAGGGTCCAGGCGGTCCGCGTCGATCCCGATGGCGATGCGCAGCTGCCGGGGCACCGCCTGCGCCCCCACGGGGTCCTGGGCTCCGCCCAAGAGGGCCGCCACCAGACCCGCCACCACCCAGAGGGGAACTCCCAGCCGCCTCATACCGAGCCTCCTTCCCCGACTTTTGATCCCGCTGCCTCGACGGTCATGATGGTACCACGAGGGCCCGCAGGTTCCCTGCAGGCGGGCCGGTGGAAGGGAGGGAGAGCGGTGGCCCCGCGGAGGAGTCTCAGCGCGGAGCTGGCTAGAAGGGCGGAGGAGGGCCGGCCGGTGCGGGTAGGGCTGATCGGTGCCGGGAAGTTCGGGACCATGTTCCTGAGCCAGGCGTTGCACACTCCGGGCCTCCACGTGGTAGGGGTGTGCGACCTGTCCGTGGAGCGGGCCAGGCAAGGCCTGAAGCGGGCGGGCTGGCCCGAAGAGCGGTTCTCCGCGTCTGACCCGGGTTCTGCCCTGCGGGAGGGCACCACGTGGGTCACGGAGGACCCCGGAAGCCTCATCCGGGCGGAGGGCGTGGAGGTGGTGGTGGAGGCCACGGGGTCGGTCCCGGAGGCGGTGCGGCACGCGGTGGAAAGCTTCCGGGCCGGCCGGCACGTGGTGATGGTGACGGTGGAGGCGGACGTGCTGGTGGGGCCGGCCTTGAGCCGCCTCGCGCAACAACAGGGGGTGGTGTACACCCTGGCGTACGGAGACCAGCCGGCCCTGATCTGCGAGCTGGTGGACTGGGCCCGGGTGTGCGGGTTCCGGGTGGTCTGCGCGGGCAAGGGCACTCGCTACCTTCCCACGTACCCCTTCGTGACGCCGGACGGCGTGTGGGAGCACTACGGGTTCACTCCCGAGATGGTGGCCACCGGGGACTACAACGCGCGGATGTTCACGTCCTTCCTGGACGGCACCAAGTCCGCGGTGGAGATGGCCGCGGTGGCCAACGCCACAGGGCTCGTCCCGCAGCCCGGCGGGCTGCAGTTCCCGCCCTGCGGGGTGGACAGGCTGGCGGAGGTGTGCAAGCCCCGGGAGGCCGGGGGCGTGCTTCAGCGGTCGGGCACCGTGGAGGTGGTCTCCAGCCTGGAACGGGACGGCCGCCCCGTGGCCGGGGATCTCCGGTGGGGGGTGTTCGTGGTGGTGGAGGCTCCCTCGGAGTACGCGGCCCGCTGCTTCCGGGAGTACGGAATCCTCACGGACTCCTCCGGACGCTACGCGGCCCTTTACCGTCCGAGCCACTGGGTGGGGCTGGAGGTGGGCGTGAGCGTCGCCCGGGCTGCCCTCCGGAGCGAGGCCACGGGCCAGCCGGTGGAGCGCCGGGCGGAGGTGGTGGCGGCCGCCAAGCGGGACCTGCGCCCGGGAGAAGTCCTGGACGGGGAGGGAGGCTACACCGTGTACGGCAAGCTGGTGCCCGCGGAGGAGGCCGACCGTCTGGACGCGCTCCCCGTGGGCTTGGCCCACGGGGCCCGTCTCCGAGCCCCAGTACCCGCGGGAGCGGTGGTGCGGCTGGGGGAGGTGGAGCTGGGCGCCTCCCCGGAGCTTGTGCGCCTGTGGCAGCAGGCCCGGCAGTCCGCGCCGGGAGGGTCGTCCGTATACTAAGGACGGACGCGCCGACCGGGAGGGGCACCGATGGTGGTGGCATCCGAGCTCCGCAGCGGCATGGCCATCCGGGTGGGGGGCGAGCTGTACAAGGTCCTCAGCGCCTCCTACCACGCGGGCGGGGGACAGATGGGCGGGGTGACCCACGCGAAGCTGCGCAACCTCCACACGGGGGCGGTCCGGGAGGTCCGCTTCCGTGGGGACGAGGCGGTGGAAGACGTGCAGCTGGAGCGCCGCCCCATGCAGGTCCTGTACCGGGACGCGGAAGCCACCCACTTCATGGACAGCGAGACCTTCGAGCAGGTGTCCATCGAGAACCAGCGGCTGGGGCCCGCGGCCGCGTACCTCACGGAGGGCAGCACCGTCCCCGTGGAGTTCTCCGAGGGGCGGGCGGTGGGGGTGGTGTTCCCCGACGTGGTGGAGCTGCAGGTGGTGGAGACCGCCCCTCCCACCCGGTCCGTGGGAACGGAGAACGTGTGGAAGGAGGCGCGCCTGGAGAACGGGCTGGTGATCCTGGTCCCTCCCTTCATCGCCCCGGGGGAATGGGTTCGGGTGGAGGTGGCCACCAGCACGTACGTGGAGCGGGCCAAGCGCAAGAAGGAGTAGCCACTACACCCGGCCGCCCGCCAGGGTCCGGACCCCCACCGGCCGGCGGGGGGTCTGGGCGTCCACCACCGCGATGGCCGCCATGTTCACCACGTCCGTGACCTCCGCGCCCCGGCTCAGGACGTGGACCGGCTTGGCCATGCCCATGAGGATGGGACCCACCGCCACCGCACCGCCCAGGCGTTGCACGAGTTTGTACGCCACGTTGGCGGCCTCTAGGCTCGGGAACACCAACACGTTGGCCTCGCCCACCAGGCGAGAGAAGGGGTAGTCTTCCGCCCGCAGCTCGGGCGACAGGGCCACGTCCGCCATCATCTCCCCGTCCACCACGAGGTCAGGGCGGCACTCCTTGACGAGTTCCGTGGCGCGGGCCACCTTCTCCGACCGCGGGTGCCGGGTAGACCCGAAGTTGGAGAAGGAGATCATGGCCACCCGCGGCTCCAGGTCGAACTCCCGTGCCTTGTCCGCGGCCATGATGGCGATCTCCGCCAGCTCCTCCTCCGTGGGGTCGATGTTCACCGTGGGGTCCGCGAACAGGTACGCCCGGCCCTCCAGGATCATAAGGTACAGGCCCGCCACCCTGCTCACTCCGGGGCCGGGGCCGATGACCTGCAGGGCGGGGCGGATGACGTCGGGGTAATGGTAGGTGAGGCCGGCCACGAACCCGTCCGCGTCTCCCCGCCGGACCATCATGGCCCCGAAGTAGTTGGGCTGGCGGATCAGGACCCGGGCCTCCCGGAGAGTGACGCCCTTGCGCTGGCGCAGCCGGTACAGCTCCTGGGCGTACGCCTCCGCCGCGGGCGACCGCTCCGGGTCCACCACCTCCAGGGGCCCCGTCACCCGGAGCTCCTCCATGCGGGCCCGCACGGTGTCCTCCCGGCCCAGGAGGACGGGTTTCGCGATGCCCTCCTGCACGAGGATGGCCGCGGCCCGCAGGATCTTCGGTTCCTCGCCCTCGCTGAACACGATGCGCTTGGGCTCCCGCCGGGCTTTCTGGTACACGATGCCCATGACCTCCCGGCCCCGCACCAGCCGGCGCGCCAGCTCCTCCCGGTACGCCTCCAGGTCCACCTGCCGCCGCGCCACCCCGGTCCGCATGGCGGCCTCCGCCACCGCGGGAGCCACCCACAGGGCCACGCGCGGGTCCAGGGGTTTGGGGATCAGGTAGTCCGGCCCGAAGGCCAGCCGGTCCAGGCCGTAGGCGCGCAGCACGGAGTCCGGCACCTCCTGTTTGGCCAAGGCGGCCAGGGCCCTGCAGGCGGCCAGCTTCATCTCCTCGTTGATGGCCCGGGCCCGCACGTCCAGGGCGCCCCGGAAGATGAAGGGGAAGCCCAGGACGTTGTTCACCTGGTTCGGGTAGTCGGACCGGCCCGTGGCCACGAGGGCGTCCGGACGGGCCGCCCGCGCCTCCTCGTACGGGATCTCCGGGTCCGGGTTGGCCAGGGCGAAGACGATGGGCCGGTCCGCCATCCTCTGGACCATCTCCCGGGTCACGATGCCGGGGGCGGAAAGCCCCAGGAACACGTCCGCGCCCGCCAGGGCCTCCGCCAGGGTGCGGGCCTTGGTGTCCGCGGCAAACCGTTCCTTGTAGGGGTTCATGCCCTCCGCACGGCCGCGGTACACCACGCCCTTGGTGTCCACCAGGACGATCTGCTCCCGCCGCATGCCCAGCAGGAGGAAGAACTCCGCGCACGCGATGGCGGAGGCCCCCGCGCCGCTGATCACCACGCGGACCGCGTCCACGCGTTTGCCCACCACCTCCAGGGCGTTGAGGAGGGCCGCTCCCGCGATGATGGCCGTCCCGTGCTGGTCGTCGTGGAACACGGGGATGTCCAGCTCCTCCCGGAGCCGCGCCTCGATCCAGAAGCAGTCGGGTGCCCGGATGTCCTCCAGGTTGATGCCGCCAAAGGTGGGGGCGATGGCGCGCACCACCCGCACGAACTCCTCGGGGTCCGTGGTGTCCACCTCGATGTCGAACACGTCCACGTCCGCGAACCGCTTGAACAACACCGCCTTGCCCTCCATGACGGGCTTGCTGGCCAGGGCGCCCACGTTGCCCAGGCCGAGGACCGCGGTGCCGTTGGACACCACCGCCACCAGGTTGCCCTTGGCGGTGTAGCGGTACGCCTCCAGGGAGCTGTGGGCGATCTCCCGCACCGGCTCCGCCACCCCGGGGGTGTACGCCAGAGACAGGTCCCGCTGGGTGGCGAAAGGCTTAGTGATCTGGATGGCCAGCTTGCCGGGCCGCGGGCGGGCGTGGTAGTCGAGGGCTTCGTCGCGGAGCGCCATGACACGACCTCCGTGGGAAACGTGAGGGCTTCGCCCACCCCATTGTGCGCCAACCGCCGGTTCCGGAAAAGCCCTCCGCCAGACGGAACCAGGAGGAAACGAGGTGCGCGGAGTGGAAGGGTCCGTCGGGACTGCCGGGCCGCGTCGCGCCGACGGCCCGGGTTCCCAAGACCGGTGCGGGATTTCCGGAGGGGAAGGGTGGATCCGGCGGCCGCGTCCAAGCCGGGGACACAGGAAGGCTCCGCGGAGGGGTTGCTGGCCCGCCTGCGGGAGCTGCCCGTGATCCCCGCGGTGCGCAGCCTCGAGGACGTGGAGGAGGCGTGCCGGCGGGGAGCGGCGGCCATCTTCTTTTTCAAAGGAGACGTGTTCGGGCTGCGGGAGGCCCTCCCGCGTTGCCGGGCCGCGGGGATCCCCGTGTACGTCCACCTGGACCTGCTGGAAGGGGTGGGGAAGGACGCGGCGGGCATCCGGGTGCTGAAGGAGCTGGGTGCGGCAGGGGTGGTGAGCACCCGAGGGCCCTTGCTCCGGGAGGCCAGGGCCGCGGGCCTGTTGTCCATCCACCGGGTCTTCATGGTGGACTCCGAGGCCTTCCGGACAGGGCTGTCCGCGGTGCGGGGCTCAGAGCCGGACCTCCTGGAGGTGCTCCCGGGGGTGGTGGTGCCCTGCGTGATCGGGGAGCTGCGCAGGAGCCTGCGGGTGCCCGTCATCGGGGCGGGTCTGGTGACCCAGGTGGAGCAGGTGGCGGCCATCCTGCGGTCCGGGGCGGTGGGGGTCTCCGCCAGCGCGAGACGCCTCTGGGGCCTGCGGCGGGGGGAAGTGGGTCCCGCTTGACTGCGCCCGTGCCCTGGGGGATAGTGGTACCGGACAACCGAACAGGGGCGGGAGAGACCAGAGAGAACCCGCTCGACTCCGGAAGAGCCGGGGTCGAGTGGGTTCTCGGCTTTTGCGGCTTAGCACTGCCTTAACGGAACTCCTCTACGCTGGGGCCGGTGAAGGACGTCTGGAAAGGGGGTGGTAGGTGCAGGAAGGGCCTTCGCCAACGCTCCTATCCGAAGCAAGGGGGTGAATCATGCGGGAGGAAAGCGCGAAGGTTTTCGAGTGGTTGCAGGACACGCTGGTCACCCGTCGCCAGGTGCTGCGTGCCAGCGTGGGGTTTGCGGCCACCGCCTGGCTGCTGCGTGTCCTGCCCGCGGGAGTCGCAGACGCGGCCCCGGCCCTTCCCCGCTCGGCGGCAGAGGTGGGCGGTCTCGAGAAGCTGATCGCCCTGGCCAAACGGGAGGGACGGTTGAACACCATCGCCCTCCCCCCGGACTGGGCCAACTACGGCGAGATCATGCAGCGCTTCACGCAGAAGTACGGAATCCGGATCAACAACGCCTCCCCCAACGCCAGCTCCGCGGAGGAGCTGCAAGCCGTGCGGTCGCTGAAGGGCCAGCGCCGGGCACCGGACGTGCTGGACATCGGCCCTTCCTTTGCCATTCAGGCGAAGGAGGAGGGCCTTTTGGCCCCGTACAAGGTGCAGACCTGGGCCACCATCCCCGCGAGCATGAAGGACCCAGACGGGTACTGGGTGGGGGACTACTTCGGTGTGATCGCGTTCGGGGTGAACCGCAACGTGGTGAAGACCACTCCCAAGCGCTGGGCGGACTTGAAGAAGCCGGATTACAAGGGCAAGATCGCGCTGAATGGGGACCCGCGCAGGGCTGCGGCAGCGTTCGGAGGCGTGTGGGCGGCGGCGTTGGCGAACGGAGGCTCCCTAGACGACATCACCCCGGGGATTGAGTTCTTCGCAGAGCTCAAGAAGCTCGGCAACTTCATTCCCGTGGACGCCACCCCCGCGACGGTGCAGAGCGGCCAAACGCCCATCACCATCGACTGGGATTACCTCCAGCTCGGCTACAGCAAGGAGTTCGCCGGGAAGCTCACCTGGGAGGTTCAGGTCCCTGAGGACGGGGTGTTCGGCAACTACTACTGTCAGGCCATCAGCGCCTACGCGCCCAACCCCTATGCCGCGCGCCTGTGGCAGGAGTTCCTGTACTCCGACGAAGGCCAGCTGCTGTGGCTCAAGGGCTTCGCCCACCCCGCGCGGTTTGAGGACCTCCTACGCCGGAACGCCATCCCGCGCGACCTCCTGGCCAAGTTGCCGCCTGCGGAGCCGTATAAGCGCGTCCGTTTCCCGACTCTGGAGCAGACCAAGAAAGCCCAGCAGACCGTGGCGAAGCTGTGGGGTCCGAAGGTCGCAGGCCAGTGACGAGGCGCAGCGAGCCAAGGAGCCGGGGGAGGCACGCTCGTGCCTCCCCCGAAGGCTCGGCGAGAACCGGTCTTCAGGTGTCCGCCGGGATTCCCGTGCGGCCGGGTCGTGGGTGGCGGAAGTCGCTCGGGGCCTGGCTCGGAGTGTTGCCCTTTTTTGTCTATGTGACCGCCTTCCTGCTGGTCCCCTCCACCGCGGTCCTGGTGGGCGCGTTCCTGGGTCCGGAGGGGCGCTGGACTCTCCGTTACGCAGCAGAAGTGTTGCAGGGCCAGTACCTGCGGGCCTTTGTCAACAGCTTCGCCGTCAGCGCCGTGACCGCCCTGGCCGGCGGCGTCTTCGGTTTCCTCGTAGCCTACGCCGCGGTGACGGGAGGCCCGCGGTGGGTCCGGCCAGCCCTGACCACCTTCTCGGGAGTGGCGGCAAACTTCGCGGGCGTCCCCCTGGCGTTTGCCTTCATCGCCACCCTCGGGACCACGGGTCTGGTCACCCAGCTTGTCCGCACCGTCCTGGGGGTCGACTTGTACGCGCGCGGCTTTACCCTGTTCTCCTTCGCCGGACTGTCGCTCACGTACGTGTACTTTCAGCTGCCCCTCATGATCCTGGTGATCACGCCCGCCCTGGACGGTATGCGGCGCGAGTGGTGGGAGGCGGCCGCGAACCTCGGGGCCACTCCCTGGCACTACTGGCGCTACGTGGGACTGCCCATTCTGCTCCCTTCGCTTTTGGGGGCCGTGGTGCTGCTGTTCGGGAATGCCTTCGCGGCCTACGCGACCCCCTACGCGCTCACTTCCGGCGTGGTCAATCTTGTGACCATGCAGATCGCAAACGTCCTGCAGGGCAACGTCCTGTCGGACCCGCAGCTGGGACACGCCCTCAGCACGGGGATGGTCCTGGTGGTGTCGGTTTCGATGGCCCTCTACCTTCTCCTGCAGAAGCGAGTCAGTCGGTGGACGAGATGAAGGGGCCGCGCGGCTTTTGGCGTCTCGTGTGGCTGACCCTGGCAGCCCTGTACTTCACGGTGCCCTTGGTGGCCACCGCGGAGTTCAGCCTGCGGGGCGGTGCGGGGCGGTACGACCTGTCCGCGTACCTGTTCATCCTGCGGGATCCGCAGTTCCAGGCGAGCTTCCGGCTGTCCTTGCTGCTGGCGCTGGAGACGATGGCCCTCAGCCTGGCCCTCCTCGTCCCCACCGCTTACTGGGTCCACGTCCGCCTGCCGAAGGTGCGGCCGCTCATGGAGTTCGTGTCCGTGCTGCCCTTCGTGGTCCCCCCCATCGTGCTCGTCGTGGGCCTTTCGGCCGTCTACCGAGGGGCACCGGAGTTTTTCGTGGGCACGCCACAGATCCTGGTGGCAGGCTACGTGGTGATCACGCTGCCCTACGCGTACCGATCCTTGGAGGTGGGGCTGCGCGCGCTGGACCTCCGGACGTTGACGGAGGCAGCGCAGAGCCTGGGAGCGACCACGGGGCAGATCCTGCGGTGGGTTGTTGTTCCCAACCTTCGCAGCGCGATGCTCAGCGGGAGCCTCCTGATCTTGACCGTCGTCATGGGAGAGTTCACCATGGCCAACGTGCTGCTTTTCTACACCTTCCCCGTGTACCTCAACTACATCGGGGAAACGCACGCGACGCCAGCCGCCGCCCTCACCGTGATCAGCTTCGGGATCACCTGGGCGGCCATGCTCGGCATCCTGGCCCTGGAGCGGCAGTTCGGGGCTCGGCAGGCGCAGGTCGGCGCACGCTAGTGGCGTACTTGGAGGTCCGGAATGTCCGCAAGCGGTTCGGGGACGTGGTGGCCCTGAACGGCGTCACCGTGTCCGTGGAGCAGGGGGAGTTCTTCACTTTGCTTGGGCCCAGCGGGTGCGGGAAGACCACCTTGCTCCGCATCATCGCCGGCTTCGAGGAGCCAGACGAGGGAGAGGTCTCGCTGGAGGGCCAAGACATCACGGGGCTTCCTCCCCATCGACGGGACATGGGAATGGTGTTCCAATCCTACAGCTTGTTTCCGAACATGACGGCCGAGGAGAACGTGGAATTCGGCCTCCGTATCAGGCGGCGGCCTCCACAAGAACGAGCGCGCCGCGTGGCGGAACTTTTCGAACTCATCGGCCTCGCACATGCGCGGAAGCGCTACCCCTACCAGTTGTCGGGCGGGGAGCAGCAACGGGTGGCCTTGGCCCGAGCCCTCGCTGTGGAGCCGAGAGTGCTTCTCCTGGACGAGCCCCTATCCGCCCTGGACGCAAAAATCCGGGTCCAGTTGCGCGAGGAGATCCGAGCGATCCAAACTCGGCTGAGAATCACCACGGTCTACGTGACCCACGACCAGGAAGAGGCCTTGGCCATCTCCGACCGCGTGGCAGTATTCTCCCGAGGGCGGGTGGAGCAGGTGGGGACCCCGTCCGAGATCTACCAGCGCCCCGCCAATGCCTTCGTGGCGGAGTTCGTGGGGACCATGAACCGCTTGGAGGCCGTGGTGCGAGACGACTCCGGCGGCGTGGACTACCGGGGCCTCAGGCTGAAGGTGTACGAAGCCCGCGGCTTTCGACCAGGCACCAGGGTTCTCCTGCTCATCAGGCCGGAGGCCATCCAGCTCCAGCCCGGCGGCACCGGTCTCACCGGTCGGGTGGTCTCCCGTGTCTTCACGGGAGCGACCACCAGGGTGCGCGTCCAACTCGACCTTGGAGGCCAGCTGGTGGTGGATGTGCCCAGCGCGCCGGCCAAGGGGCTGGTGCCAGGGCTGGAGGTGGCGGCGACCTTCGGTCCGGACGACGTAGCTGTCCTTGCCCTTCCTGAGGAACCCTCCGTCGGCCAAGCTACGCAGCGGTCCCCGTCCGGGCCGGGGGGAGCGAGATGAGGACTCCCTTCCTGCCAGTCCTCGCCGTTCTTTTCCTGTGGGGGGTGTGGCCTCTGCTGGCGAAGGTGTCGGTTGGGCGTCTCGGGAACCAGGCCCTGTGGTGGTCCTACTGGGCGGGACTAGCCGTGGTGGGCTTGTATCTTCTTTGGTCCGGGGAGCCGATGCTGCCCAAGGACCGCCTCGGGTTGGTGGCCAGCCTCGGCAGCGGCACCGCGGTGGCGGTGGGCTCGCTCTTTTTCTACGAACTTCTCCGGAGGCAGCCCGCCTCCGTGGTGGCGTTTCTGACCGGGCTGTACCCCGTGATCTCGCTCCTCCTGGGCTGGTTGCTCCTGCAGGAGCGCCCGACTCCCGGCCAGATGGCCGGAATCGTGCTGGCAGCCACGGCCATCGTGCTCCTGACTCGCTGAGCGGCTTGACGATGCCGACGCCCACGATCCATAGTAGTACCGGACAACCGAACAGGGGCGGGAGAGACCAGAGAGAACCCGCTCGACTCCGGAAGAGCCGGGGTCGAGTGGGTTCTCGGCTTTTGCGGCTTAGCACTGCCTTAACGGAAGCTCCCTACCATGGCCCGGCAGAGACCCGAGCCCAGGCAGCTCGAGACCAAGGATGTTCGGGAGCGGAGGCGGATGAGGGCGTTGCGGAGGCCCCGGCGGCTGTACCGCGGCTACGCCGTGGACCTGGACGGGACCGTGTACCTGGGGGACACCCTGATCCCGGGGGCGGACCGGGCCATCGAGGCCCTGCGCCGGGCCGGGGCCCGGGTGGTGTTCCTGTCCAACAACCCCCTGTACACGCGGGAGGAGTACGCGGCCAAGCTGACCCGGCTGGGGATCCCCACGCACCCGGAGGACGTCATCAACTCTTCGCTGGTACTGGTCCGCCACCTGTCCACCACCGCCGCCGGGGCGCGGCTGTTCGTGATCGGCGAGGACTCCGTGAAGCGGGAACTGGCGGCCGCGGGATTCACGCTGGTGGAGCGTCCCGAGGAAGTGGACTACGTGGTCGCCTGTTTCGACCGCACCTTCGACTACCGGAAGCTCAAGGTCGGGTTCGACGCCCTGCGCCGGCAGGCCCGCTTCATCGCCACCAACCGCGACCCGTACTGTCCCACCCCCGACGGAGGCCTGCCGGACGCGGGGGCCATCGTGGCGGCCCTGGAGGCGGCCACGGGCAGGTCCCTGGAGCTGGTGGTGGGCAAGCCGTCTCCCATCATGGCCCGGGTCCTCCTGGAACGCCTGGGCACCCCGCCGGAGGAGACCCTGGTGGTCGGGGACCGGTGGGAGACAGATGTCCAACTCGGTAAGGCCATGGGGAGCCCCACGGCCCTGGTCCTCACGGGCGCCACCAGCCGGGAAGCCCTGGACCGGTGCCCGCAGCCGCCGGACTACGTGCTGGAGAGCCTCGCGGACGTCGTCCCCGAGGGAGGAGAGGTGGGGGGAACACGAAAGGCAGGCTCTACCACAGGAGGTGAGCGCGTATGAGATCTTCTGGTCGTGTGGCATGGTACGTGGCTGTCCTGGCCGCCGCGGTGGCCCTGGGGGCCGCCGCGGGGCGGGCCCAAGCGCCGCGGGTGCAGGTGGAGTTCTGGCACGCCTTCCGGGGTCCCCTGGGGGAAGCCCTGGAGAGTATCGTGAACGGGTTCAACGCCAGCCAGACCGCCTACCGGGTGAACGCGACCTTCAAGGGCTCGTACACAGAGACCATGGTGGCGGCCATCGCAGCTTTCCGCGCGGGCAACGCCCCGCACATCGTCCAGGTGTTTGAGGTCGGTACCGCTACCATGATGGCAGCCCGGGGGGCTATCAAGCCCGTGTACGAGCTCATGCAGGAGACCCGCACGCCCTTCGACCCCAGCGTGTACCTCCCCGCGGTGCGCGGCTACTACAGCACCCCGGACGGCCGCATGGTCTCCATGCCCTTCAACAGCTCCACCCCCGTGCTGTGGTACAACAAGGACGCCTTCCGGCGGGCGGGCCTGAACCCGGACCGGCCTCCGCGGACCTGGGCGGAGCTGCGGCAGGCGGCCCAGCGCATCCGGGCAGCCAACGCCGCGCCCTGCGGGTGGTCCACCGCCTGGCCCACGTGGATCCACTTCGAGAACTTCGGGGCCATCCACGACGTCCCCTTCGCCACCAAGGCCAACGGGTTTGAGGGGACCGACGCGGAACTGCTGGTGAACGGCCCCCTGTACGTGCGCCACCTGGAGAACCTGGTGCAGATGCACCGGGACGGGCTGTTCAAGTACGGCGGCCGGGACTCAGCAGGCGACGCACTGGGCCCCTCAGGGGAGTGCGCCATGCTCACCGCCTCTTCGGCCCTCTTCGCCCGCTACCAGCGGGAGGCGCGGTTCGAGTGGGGCGTCGGCTTCCTGCCTTACTACGACGACCACAAGGGCGCGCCCAAGAACTCCATCATCGGAGGCGCTTCCCTGTGGGTGATGACCTCCCCGCGGCGGACGCCGGAGGAGTACAAGGCGGTGGCGGAGTTCTTCCGGTACCTCAGCACCCCCGAGCTGTCCGCCAAGTGGCACATGGAGACGGGATACATCCCCATCACCTTCACCGCCATCCAGCGGGCCAAGGCCCTCGGCTACTACCAGCGCAACCCGTGGGCGGAGATCCCCATCCAGCAGCTCACCCGCACCCGGCCCACGGCCAACTCCAAGGGGATCCGGCTGGGCAACATGCCGGAGATCCGCACCATCCTGTACGAGGAGGTGGAGCGCGCCCTCCAGGGGCAGCAGTCTGCCAAGGCGGCCCTGGACGCCGCGGTGCGGCGTGGGAACGAGGTACTCCGGCAGTTCCAGCGGACCGCGGGGCGGTGACCTGGCAACAGGGCCGGCCCCGCGTCTGCGCGCACCGCGGGGGCGCGGGGCTGGCCCCGGAGAACACCCTGGCCGCCTGTCGCCAAGCCCTGGCCCTGGGGGTTCGGTGGCTGGAGGTGGACGTGCGCTACACCGCGGACGGGGTGCCGGTGTTGCTGCACGACGAAACCGTGGACCGCACCACGGACGGCCACGGCCCCGTCCGTCAGTTGCGCTTTGCCCAGGTGCGCCAGCTGGACGCGGGAAGCTGGTTCGGGCCCGCGTTCCGGGGAGAGCGGGTGCCGTCCCTGGAGGAGTTCTTCGGTCTGCTGGCGGACACCCCGGAGGCGGGGGCGTACGTGGAGGTGAAGGAAGAAGGGGAGGAGGGGAACCGGCTGGCCCAGGAGGTCTTGGAGCTGGCGGGCCGGGGCGGTCTGAACCACCGGGTCCGCCTGGCGTCCTTTTCCCCGGAACCGTTGCAGCGGGCGCGGGAACTCCACCCACGGGTGGTCCGGGTGGCGCTGCAGGAGCCCTTTGACTTCACGGACCCGGTGCGGTTCGTCCAGGACCGCAAGGCCCAGGTGTGGGGCCCGTACCACCGGGCGGTGACGGAGGAGCGGGTGCGGGCCCTGCACCGGCGCGGGGTGGGCGTGTACGCGTGGACCGTGAACGACCCCGCGGAAGCCCTCCACCTGCGGCGCCTGGGCCTGGGCGGGCACCCGGAGGACGCAGTGGCCACGGACTTCCCCGACCGGTTCCTGGCAGCGCAGGAGGGGAGGGGGTAGGGTGCGTCGGTCCTTCTTCCGCGCGGGCCTGCTGCCTCACCTCCTGGTGGCCCCGCAGCTCCTCTTCACCCTGGTGTTCTTCTACTGGCCCGCTTTGCAGGGCATCTACCAGTCCTTCCTGATCCAGGACCCCTTCGGGCTGCGGACCTCCTTCGCGGGTCTAGCGAACTTCGCCGCGGTGTTGGGAGACCCCCTGTACCTGAACGCGGTGCGGGTCACCCTGGTCTTCTCCGCGGCGGTGGTGGCCGGGGCCATGCTGCTCGGGCTGGTGCTGGCCGCGGCCGCGGCTCAGCCCCTGCGGGGGGCGCACGTGTACCGGACCCTCCTGGTGTGGCCTTACGCGGTGGCACCCGCGGTGGCCGCGGCCCTGTGGCTGTTCCTGGCGCACCCCAGCGTGGGCATCCTGGGCCGTGCCCTGGTGCGTTGGGGGGTGGGCTGGGACTACACCCTCCAGGGAAGCCACGCCTTGGTCCTGGTGGTGGTGGCCTCCGTGTGGTCCCGGGTGGCCTACAACTTCGTGTTCTTCCTGGCCGGGCTCCAGTCCATCCCCAGCTCCCTCCACGAGGCGGCGCAGGTGGACGGGGCCACCTGGTTCCAGAGCTTCCGTCGGGTGACCTTGCCCCTCCTGGCCCCCACCACCTTCTTCCTCCTCGTGGTCAACGCCCTGTACGCGCTCTTCGACACCTTCGCGGTGATCCACGCCCTGACCAAGGGTGGGCCGGGGAAGGCCACGGAGACCCTGATCTACAAGGTGTACGTGGACGGGGTGGTGAACCTGAACCTGGGCTCCTCCAGCGCCCAGTCCGTGGTCCTCCTGGTCCTGGCGGTCCTCCTGACCAGCTTCCAGTTCCGGTTCCTGGAACGGCGGGTGCACTACGCATGAGGTCCGGAGGAGGTAGTTCTGGTGTGACCGTGGCCCTGCCGCACGCCACGGCCGGCCTGCGGCGGGCGCGGGTCCGGCGGGCCCTCCGGGGGTTGCCCGCGCACCTGGTGCTCCTGGCAGGGGTGGTGCTGTTCGTGTTCCCGGTGTACGTGGCCTTCGTGGCCTCCACCGCGGACCTGCCGGAGGTCACCTCCGGCACCCTGCGCCTCCTGCCCGGACCCCACGCGGGGGAGAACTACTGGAAGGCTTTCGTAACGGGTACGGGGGCGCGGATCCACGGGGTCCCCATGGCGCGGGCCATGCTGAACAGCCTGGTGGTGGCGCTGGGGGTGGCCCTGGGCAAGATCGCCCTGTCCTTGCTGTCCGCCTACGGGATCGTGTTCTTCGACTTCCGGTGGCGCACCCCGGCGTTCTGGCTGATCTTCCTCACCCTCATGCTGCCCGTGGAGGTGCGCATCATCCCCACCTACAAAGTCGCCTCCGACCTAGGGTTGGTGAACACGTACACAGGGCTGATCCTCCCCCTGACCGTGTCCGCCACGGGCACCCTGCTGTTCCGGCAGTTCTTCCTCACGGTGCCCGACGAGCTGGTGGACGCCGCGAAGATGGACGGGGCCGGGCCCTTGCGGTTCCTGTGGAGTGTCCTGCTCCCGGTCTCCCGGACCACCGTGGCGGCCCTGTTCGTGGTGCTGTTCATCTACGGGTGGAACCAGTACCTGTGGCCCCTGTTGATCACCACCTCCCAAGACAAGGAGGTAGTGGTGGTGGCCATCACCAAGATGATCGGCACAGGGGAAGCCCTGGTGGACTGGCCCGTGATCATGGCCAGCGCCCTACTGGCCTTGCTCCCGCCCACCGTGGTCATCGTGGCCATGCAGCGGTGGTTCGTCCAGGGGCTCACGGAGACGGAGAAGTAACATGCGGTACGTGGGAGCCCTCGACCAGGGGACCACCAGCACCCGGTTCTTGGTGTTCGACGAACGGGGGCGGGTGGTGGCCTCCGCCCAGGAAGAGCACCGCCAGATCACCCCGAAGCCCGGGTGGGTAGAGCACGACCCCCTGGAGATCTGGGAGCGGACCCGCCAGGTGGTGCGCCGCGCCTGCGGCGAGGCGGGGCTGTCCCCGCAGCAGCTGGCGGCGGTGGGCGTGACCAACCAGCGGGAGACCACCGTGGTGTGGGAGCGCAGCACCGGAAGACCCGTGACCAACGCGGTGGTGTGGCAGGACACCCGCACCGCGGAGCTGTGCCGGCAGCTGTGCGAGCGCGGGGGACCGGACCGGTTCCGGCACAAGACGGGGCTGCCCGTGGCCACCTACTTCTCCGGGCCCAAGATCCGGTGGATCCTGGACCACGTCCCGGGGGCGCAGCAGGCCGCGGAGCGGGGAGAGCTCCTGTTCGGGACGGTGGACACCTGGCTTCTGTGGTGGCTCACGGGCGGTCCCCGGGGCGGGCTGCACCTCACGGACGTCACCAACGCCAGCCGGACCCTCCTCATGGACCTGCGCGCCCTGGACTGGGACGAGGAGATCCTCGCGGAGCTGGGGATCCCCCGGGCCATGCTCCCGGAGATCCGCTCCAGCAGCGAGGTGTACGGGGAGGCCACGGTGGAGGAACTCCGGGGGGTGCCCGTGGCCGCGGACCTGGGGGACCAGCAGGCCGCCCTGGTGGGGCAGACCTGTTTCCAGAAGGGGGAGGCCAAGAACACCTACGGGACCGGCTGCTTTCTGCTCCTGAACACCGGGCCAGAGCCCGTGGCCTCCCGACACGGCCTGCTCACCACGGTGGCGTACCGCTTGGGCCGCAGGCCGCCGGCGTACGCCTTGGAGGGGTCGGTGGCCATCGCGGGAGCCGCGGTGCAGTGGCTGCGGGACAACCTCGGTCTGATCCGCACCTCCGCGGAGGTGGAGGAGCTGGCTCGCACCGTGGAGGACAACGGGGGGGTGTACTTCGTCCCGGCCTTCTCCGGACTGTTCGCCCCCTACTGGAAGAGCAGCGCCCGCGGGGTGATCGTGGGCCTCACGCGTTACGCGCACCGCGGGCACCTGGCCCGGGCGACCCTGGAAGCCACCGCCTACCAGACCCGGGAGGTGCTGGAGGCCATGGTACGCGACAGCGGCGTCCGGCCGCACGCCTTGCGGGTGGACGGCGGCATGGTCCGCAACGAGCTGCTCATGCAGTTCCAGGCGGACGTCCTGGGTCTCCCCGTGGTCCGGGCCGCGGTTTTGGAGACCACGGCCCTGGGCGCGGCCTTCGCCGCAGGGCTGGCGGTGGGGGTGTGGACGGACCTGGAAGACCTGCGAGGTCTGTGGTCCGCGGACCGCACGTGGCACCCAGTCCTCCCGGAGGGGCAGCGGGAAGCTCTGTACCGCCGGTGGCTGCGGGCGGTGGAGCGGACCTTCGACTGGGCGGAGGAGTAAGGTGTCCGCACCCTCCCGGGAGCAGGCCCTGGAGGCCCTGGCGAAAGGCGTGGACGTCCTGGTGGTGGGGGGCGGGATCACCGGGGCGGGGGTGGCCCTGGACGCGGCCAGCCGGGGTTACCGGGTGGGGCTGGTGGAACGTCGGGACTTCGCCTCGGGCACCAGCAGCCGGTCCACCCGCCTGGTGCACGGCGGGATCCGCTACCTGCCCCAGGGCCACCTGGGCCTGGTGCGGGATGCCCTCCGCGAGCGCCAGCTGTTGTTCCGGCTGGCGCCGCACCTGGTCCGGCCTCTTGGGTTCGTGGTGCCTCTGTACCAGGGAGCCCGGAAGCCCCTGGGGATGCGGCTCCCGGCCTTCTTCCAACCCCTGGCACCGCTGGGGGTCCGGGCAGGGCTGTGGGCGTACGACCTGTTCAGCCGGGATCCCAGGCTCCGCCACCGCCTCCTGTCCCGGGAGGAGGTGGCACGGCTGGTGCCGGACCTGCGGACCGAGGGCCTGCGGAGTGCCTTCCTCTACTGGGACGGCCAGACGGACGACGTGCGCCTCACCCACGCGGTGCTGGCCACCGCACGCCGCTACGGAGCCCTCACCGTGAACTACGCGGAGCTCGTGGGGTTGGTCCGCAGCCACGGACGCATCCGCGCGGCGGGGGTGGCGGACCAGCTCACGGGCCGGACGGTGGAGGTGCCCGTGCGCTGGGTGGTGAACGCCACGGGCATCTGGGCGGAGCGGGTGGCGTCCCTGGAGGGGGCCAGCGCGGTCCGCATCCGGCACAGCAAGGGAGTGCACTTGGTGCTGCGGCGGGAGGCGGTGGAGGCTTCCGCGGCCCTGGTGATCCCGGAGACGGACGACGGCCGGCTGGCCTTCCTCGTCCCCTGGGGCGGGCGGTTCGTCCTCGGCACCACGGACGAGCCGTACGACGGAGACTTGGACAGGCCTCCGGTCACACCTCAAGACGCGGCGTACCTGCTGGACCACGCCAGCCGTTACCTGCGGCGGCCCCTGAACTCCTCCCACGTGACCGCGGTGTACGCGGGGATCCGGCCCCTGGTGAGCAGGTCGGGGGGATCCACCGCGTCCCTTTCCCGGGATCACGTGGTGGTGGTATCACGCAGCGGGCTGGTGACGGTCACCGGGGGCAAGCTCACCACGTACCGCCGCATGGCCCAGGACGCGGTGGACGCGGTGGCACGCCTGGAGGGGACGCGCAGGCCGTCCAGCACGCACCGTATTCTCCTCAGCGGCGCGACGGGGGTGGAGGAGGCCGCGCGGGAGCTGGAGAATGCCGGCCTCGATCCGGACCAGCGGGACCACCTGCTGGCGACGTACGGGTCCTGTGCAGCCGACGTCCTGCGCCTGGCGCGGGAGGACCCGACTCTGGGGGTACGGCTAGTCCCCGAGCTGCCCCACTTGCTGGCGGAAGTGGCCTACGCGTGCCGGGCGGAGTACGCGGTCACCCTGACGGACTGCCTGTACCTGCGGACCCGGATCGCGGTCCTGGACGGGGAGGCCGCGGACCGGGCGGCCCCCGCGGTGGCGCAGCAGATGGCCCGGGAACTGGGCTGGGGCCCGGAGGAGCTGGCGCGCCAGATCCAGGAATACCGGGACCTGCGGGGGCGGGACGAGGCCTGGCGCGCCACCAGCCTCGAGCTCGCCCGGACGCCGTAGACCACCCAAAATCCCTGCGCGATTTTTAGGGACCGGGGTCCCTTTCTTGAGAGCGGCTTTCTTTGGGGTGGTGGGAAAGCAGGCGTCCTTTCGGAAACGTCGAACCTGTTTGCGGGAGGTGAGGAGGATGTCCGAGTACTTGCCCGAGGTGTACACGCGGTTCCGGCGCACGTACCCCCAGGTGGCGGAGGCCCTGGACCGGCTGGGGGCCGCGGCGGAGGCCGCGGGGCCCCTGGACGCCAAGACCCAGCGGCTGGTGAAGTTGGGGATCGCCGTGGGAGCCCTGGCGGAGGGGGCGGTGCGGTCCAACGCGCGCAGGGCCCTGGAGGCGGGCGCCACCCCGGAGGAGGTCCGGCACGTGGCGCTTCTGGCCATCACCACCCGGGGGTTTCCCGCGGCCGTCG
>Ga0197143_1000416_pt1 | contig 48060 bp, 51 predicted proteins | sample GBS70_MetaG_FD_148603 | JGI IMG/M metagenome (GOLD analysis project Ga0197143, IMG submission 148603) | Sediment microbial communities from Great Boiling Springs, Gerlach, Nevada, United States - GBS 70_MetaG | ecosystem: Environmental > Aquatic > Thermal springs > Hot (42-90C) > Sediment... | reverse complement strand
AATTCGAAGATAAGGCCAAGGCCCGCTACGAGAAGATTCGGGAACTGGCCTGCCAGCTAGACCCCGATTATGTCGAGGGCGAACTGCGCTTTATGGCCGAGAACTTGGACGAAGCCCTTCGGCGCATTCCCGTTCTCGCCCGGGCCATCGTCATCGCCCTGGGAATGGTCACCGGCGGCTAAAAACGGGCTATTCGAGCTTTAGATTCGAGACCACGTCCAGGTCAAGGTCTGCCCTTTCCCCGGCCCGAAACCGGAAATAGCCGGCGGCCGCAATCATCGCCCCGTTATCCGTACATAAAGACGGCGGCGGGTAAATCACCGGCACCGGGCACTCGGCCCGTAGCCGCTCCCGCAACCGCCGGTTGGCCGCAACTCCCCCCGCCAAAGCCACCTGGGGCACCTGGAAGGCTCTGGCCGCCCCCACCGTCTTGGCAACCAGCATATCCACCACGGCCTCCTGGAAGGAGGCCGCAATGTCGGCCACCTGCTGCTCCGTAAGGGGGCCGGAGCCGCGCAGCCTTTCCACTAACCGGAGGGTGGCGGTTTTGAGGCCGCTGAAACTGAAGTCCCAGCCCTCCCTGATTTCAGCCCGGGGCAGGGGGTAGGCTTCGGGGTTGCCCATCTCGGCCGCCCGCTGGATGGCCGGTCCCCCCGGAAAACCCAGGCCCAACAGCCGGGCCACCTTGTCGAAGGCTTCCCCGGCGGCGTCATCCCGCGTCCGGCCGATTCGCCGAAACTTGCCGTGGTCGAGCATCAGGGTCAGGTCGGAGTGGGCCCCCGAAACGATGAGGCAAAGCAGGGGAAGTTGGGGTTCGGGGCTGCCGTCCACCTCAATCCAGTTGGCGTAAACGTGGCCTTCGAGGTGGTTTATCCCCACCAGGGGCAGCCCTTTGGCAAAGGCCAGGGCCTTGGCCACGTTCACACCCACCAGCAGCGACCCTACCAGGCCGGGGCCGTAGGTTACGGCGATGGCCGAAAGGTCGGCCCAGCCGACCCCGGCCCGGCGCAGGGCCTCGTCGATGACGGGCAGGATGAGCCGGATGTGCTGGCGGGAGGCGAGTTCGGGCACGATGCCCCCGTAGCGGGCGTGGAGGTCCTCCTGGGAGGCGACCACATTCGACCGGAGGATGCGGCCGTTTTCCACCACGGCGGCGGCCGTCTCGTCGCAGGAGGTTTCGATTCCGAGGATGCGAACGGACGGGGTCATCTGATCTCCGGCAGGTCGACCCGGTAAAGGGTCCCCCGGGAGATTATATAAACCCGATTCAGGGTCCCGTCAACGGCCAGGTCCGAAAGGCCCCGGAGCTCCGGGGCCACCACCTGCCCCAGGAATCGGCCCCCATAGTCCACCACGATGAGCCTGCCGCCTTCGGGGTCGCCCAAAAAGACCCGTCCGCCCTGCCGGTCGGCCCGAATGACCCGGACGGCGGCGGGCGGCGGGGCCACCGCCGAAAGGTCCACCTCCACCCAGGTGTTGCCCTGCGCCAGCCAGAGCCGGCCCCCCAGACCCAGGGCGAAGGCCACCCGGTCCACCGCAAAGCCCAGGATTCCCCCGGCCGGCAGGTAAGGCAGGGCCGGCTTCGGGTCGGCGTCGAACCCGTTCCAGGTGGGCAAATACCGCCAGATGCGCCGGCCCCCAGGGTCAAGGACGTAAAGATTCTCCGAAAAACCCTCAACGGCGGCCACCGTCCCGACCTCGGGGCCGACCCGAAGGCTTCCGGCCTTCGCCTCCCCATCCCGGAAAAGGACCAGCCCCTGGCCGGTGAAAAGGACCAGCCCCCGGTTAGGCCCTTCCGGAACCACCGTCAGGTCGGGCTGAAGGGGTCCGCCCGGCCGGGGGCCCTCGTAGGCCACCCCTTGCGGCCGGGCGGCTTCGGCCCGAACCCGGTCGGGGACGAACCCCCAGCGGCTCAGGCGCAATCCGGCCGGGTCCAGGGTATAAAGGAGATCCCCGTAAAGCACGAGCCGGCCGGGCGAATCGGGGAGTTGGCCCAGGGGAATCACCCTGACGGGGACCTTCACCCGGTCCACCGTCAACAGGTCCCCCTCCACGGCCGCCCGAAGCTGGGCGGCCCGGTCCGGGTCGGCGGCCAGGTCCGGCCGACGGAGCAGGTCCCGGGCCTCAAGCAGAAATCCCCGGGCCCGGGCCGGGTCGGACTCCTGGTGGGCCTGGGCCCGGAGCCGGGCGATGCGGTCTAAAATCTGCAGGGTCCGCTCCCGCTGGGCGGCGGCCGTGTATGTCGGCAGGACGGCAAAGGCCAGATACCAGGCCAGGGCGGCCAGCAGGAGGGGCAGGACCCAGCGCCAGTAAGCCCCGACCCGGCCGAGGCCGGACGGCTGGGAATGCCGATGTCTGGTGCGACGCCGGTGGTTTCGGCTGTTCAACGGGCCTTCTGGCCGACCGCTCGGCCTTAAAATTTTACACCCCCGGCCGCGGTTGACAGGGAAGGCCCTACCGGCATATAAGGCCGATGGGGGGAAAGCAAAATGTTTCTACGGCCCCTCACCACCGCCTACCGGCATTCCGGCCGCTACCGGGAGGTGGCCAACGTCCTGTTCCGCCACGGCTTCGGCTACCTGGTGGACCAGGTCGGCCTCGACCACCTCATCTCCTGGCGCCGCCGCCTCTTCGGCCGCTCCCCGGATGGGGTCGTCCACCTGAGCGCCGCCGAGCGGGTCCGGCTGGTCCTGGAGGAGCTGGGGCCCACCGCCATCAAACTGGGCCAGTTTCTGAGCGCCCGCCGGGACCTCATCCCGCCGGCCCTGGCCCGGGAGCTGGAAAAGCTTCAGGATGCCGTGCCCCCGGTGGACTTCGACGCCGTCCGGCCGGTGGTGGAGGCCGAGCTCGGGGCGCCCCTGGCCGAGCTTTTCGCCGAGTTCGACCCCAAGCCCATCGCCGCCGCCTCCCTGGCCCAGGTTCACCCGGCCGTCCTCCCCGACGGCCGCCCCGTGGTCGTCAAGGTCCAGCGGCCGGGGATCGAGGCCCGCATCGAGGCCGACCTGGCCATCCTGTACGACTGGGCGGTCCTGCTGGAGCGCCGCACCGAGCTGGGGAAAATCTACGCCTTAAGTGAGGTGGCCGAGGAGTTCGCCCACACCATCCGGGCCGAGCTGGACTTCCGGCTCGAGGGCCATCACGCCGACCGCTTCCGGGCAAACTTTGCCGGGGACGAGCGGGTTCATATCCCGGAGGTGGTCTGGTCCCACACCGCCCGCCGGGTGCTGACCCTGGAGCGGGTTGGGGGCGTCAAAATCACCGACCTTCCTGGCCTGCGGGCCGCCGGCCACGACCCGCCGAAGGTTGCCCGCCGCTTCGCCGAGGTAATGCTTACGCAGGTCCTAAAGCACGGCTTCTTCCACGCCGACCCCCACCCCGGCAACATCTTTATAAGCCCGGAGGGCCGGGTCACCCTTATGGACTTCGGGGTCGTCGGCTACCTGGACCCCAGGCTCCGGGAACAGCTGGTGGAAATCGCCCTGGCGGTGGTCCGCCACGACGTGGACGAGCTGGTTCGGCGGCTGGTGGAGCTGAGCTTCTTCCGGGGCCGGGTAGACCTTAACCGCCTCCGCTACGAACTTTCCCGGCTGATCCGCCGCTATTACGGCGTCCCCATCCGGGATATCCGCTTCGGCCACGCCCTGGAAGAGGGCCTGCACCTGGCCTACCGCTACCGGCTCCGGCTCCCCCCGGACCTGAGCCTGCTGGCCAAAACCCTGATGACCACCGAGGGCATCCTGATCACCCTCGACCCGTCCATTCGGGTGGCCGATGTGGCCGAACCCTTCGCCCGCCAGCTGCTGGCGGAAAGGCTGGCGCCGGACCGGGTCCTTCGGCAGGTCGCCTCGGCACTAACCGACATCGCCCTCAACACCGCCACCCTGCCCCGCCGGCTCAATACGGTGCTGGGACAGGTGAGCACCGGCGAGCTCTCCGTTCGGGTCGAGCGGGCCGAGGCCGAGCTCACCACCGGATCCCTGGAGCCGGCGGCCAACCGGCTGGCCCTGGCCCTGGTGGCCGCGGCGGCCACCCTCGGGGCGGTAACCCTCCTCCAGAACGGACCCGGCCCCCGCCTCTTCGACGTGGCCGTCCTGGGTCTGCTGGCCGCCGCCTTTGCCGGTTTTCTCATGCTGTTGCTGATTTTTGCGGTCCTCCGAACCGGCAAGCTTTAGCCGGAGGCCCCACCTTTAAGCTATAATATTAAATAGCACGCAAGACCTAACCGGAGGTTTTTTAATGGCAACCACCCTCATTAACGAGGTCAACGACTCCAACTTCGAGGAGGTTGTCCTCAAGAGCGAAAAGCCCGTCGTCGTCGACTTCTGGGCGCCCTGGTGCCAGCCCTGCCGCATCATCGCCCCCATCATCGAGGAGCTGGCCAAAGAATACGACGGCAAGGTCGTCTTCGCCAAGCTCAACACCGACGAAAATATGCAGACGACCATGCGCTTCGGCATCCGGGGCATCCCCACCCTCCTCATCTTCAAGAACGGCAAGGAGCTGGGCCGCATCGTCGGCGCCCGCCCGAAGCCCCAGCTTAAGGAGGAGATCGAGCGGGTTCTGGCCGCCTGACGGCCAAACCACCGCCGGAAAAGCCTGCCGGGCCGGGGAAAATTCCCCGGCCCGACCCTTAGCCCGAAAGGGCCCCCTTTAAAACTTCCAGCAGGGCCCCTTCGTCTTCGGGCAGGACCGTCCGGGGGTCCAGAAGCAGCCGGTCGGCCTCCACCCGGCCCACCACCGCCGGCCGGGCCAGGCGCAGGCGGCGGGCAAGCCCCACCACGTCCCCGTCCCGGGGCCGGACCGCCAGGGCGAAGGAGGGCAATGTCTCCCCCGGCAGACTCCCACCCCCCACGGCCGACTCGGCCGGAACAACCTCCACGGGGGCAAGGCCGGCCACCCTTCCGGCCCAGGCCTCCGCCCGGGACCGGACCTCCTCGGCCGGGCGGGAAATCATCCACCAGACGGGAACTTCCGTGAGGGCCTCGCCCTTAATGTAGTGAATAAGGGTTGCCGCCAGCCCGGCCAGGCAGAGCTTATCGATGCGCACCGCCCGGGCCAGGGGATGCCGTCGCAGCCTTTCCACCGGCTCCCGCCGGCCCACAATAACCCCGGCCTGGGGGCCGCCTAAAAGCTTGTCGGCCGAGAAGAAGACCAGGTCGGCCCCGGCCGCCACGCTCTCCTGGACGAGGGGCTCCCTGAGCAGGCCGAAACGGGTGGTATCGATCAGACAGCCGCTGCCCAGGTCGTCAAAGAGCCAGACGCCCCGGGTCCGGGCCAGTTCCGCCAGCTCCCCAAGCTCGGGCTCGGCGGTAAAGCCGATCAGCCGGAAGTTGCTCCGGTGGACCCGCAGGATGGCCGCCGTTTCCGGCCCCATGGCCCCCTCGTAGTCCCGAAGGTAGGTGCGGTTGGTGGTGCCCACCTCCACCAGCCGGGCCCCCGACTGGCGGAGGACATCCGGGATCCGGAAGCCGCCCCCGATCTCCACCGCCTGCCCCCGGGAGACTACAACCTCCCGGCCCTGGGCCAGGGCCGTAAGCCCCAGGAGCACCGCCGAGGCATTGTTGTTGACGGCAAACCCGGCCTCCGCCCCCGTTACCTGGCAGAGGAGGTGCTCCAGGTGGGTGTGCCGGTGGCCCCGCTCCCCCGTTTCCAGGTCGAACTCCAGGTTGGAATAGCCCCGGGCAACCTGGTCGATGGCCGCCCGGGCTGCCCGGCTGAGGGGCGCCCGGCCCAGGTTGGTGTGGATTATCACCCCGGTGGCGTTGACTACCGGCCGGAGGGAAAGCACCAGCAGGCCGAGGCCCCGCCGGACAACCCTTTCCACCAGGGAATCGGGGTCGGGGACGGGAGCGCCGGCGGCGACGGCCGCCCGAACCACCGCCAGCTCCTGACGCACCAGGTCCACCACCCGCTCCCGGGGGAGTTCCCCGAGCTGGGCGGCAATCCTGGGGTCGGCCGCAAGCCGGTCGACGCTCGGTAGCTTTCGGAAGGCGGTTTCGGCCATACTTTAGGTGGTGCGCCGGTTAAATATTACTTTACGGCGGAGGTGAGCGTGGCCACAAGGTTGCGGGTCCTGGTCGCCGTCGACGGCTCGAAGCACTCCGAGGCGGCCGTTGAGTTTCTCTATGCCCTTAAGTTCGGCGAAGGTTTCGAAATCTTGCTTCTCACCGTGGTGGAGCCGGCCCGGACCATCTACGCCGCCGGCGACCCCCTCCTCGGCCCGGAAGTTTATCGCCTCATGGAGGAATACCTGGCCGCCCAGGAGGCCGAAGCCGCCCAGTACCTGGGCCGGCTGGCCGCCCGGCTGGGGGAATTCGGCGCCCGGACCGAGACCCTCGTCCGGACGGGCCACCCGGCCGACGAGGTGGTGAAAGCGGCCGCCGAGCGGCGGGCCGACCTGGTGGTGATGGGCGCCCGGGGCCTTAACCCCATCCTGGCCTGGCTTCTGGGGAGCGTTTCCCACCACGTCGTCCGCTACGCCCCCTGCTCCGTCCTGGTCGTCAAACTGCGGGAAGGTAAGGCCCCCATCCCCGTCGGCCGGCCCGGGCGGGTGCTCCTGGCCGCCGACCCGGCCCCTTACTCGGCCTTTGCCGCCGACCTGCTCGGTCGGCTGCCCTTCGGGCCCGATACGGAAGTGCGGGTGCTGGTCGTGGTCCAGCAGCCGGGCCGGCCGAAACCGGACCAGGCCGAGGCCCGCCAGGTCTGGGAGGTGATGGTCGAGGCCGAGGAGCGCAGCGCCCAGGCCGTTGCCGAACGGCTGGCCGAAAGGCTTAACGTGAAATACCCGGCCGCCTCCGCCGAGCTCAGGCTGGGGGACCCGGCCGACCAGATCGTCAAGTTTGCCCGGGAATGGCCGGCGGACCTGGTGGTCATCGGGGCCCGGGGCGCCTCCGAGCGGGAGCCTGTACCGCTGGGGAGCGTGGCGACGCGGGTCCTGGGCCACGCCCCCTGCCCGGTGCTGGTTGCCCGGCCCCGCCAGCCCCTTCCGACGGCCTAGTCCCGGCGGGCGGCCCGGAGGGTATTCCGCAGGAGGACGGCGGTGGTGACCGGGCCGATGCCCCCCGGGACGGGGGTTATGGCCGCGACCACCTCCTTGACCGCCTCAAAGTCCACGTCCCCCACCAGGCCCCGTTCGGTCCAGTTTGTTCCGAAGTCCAGCACCACGGCCCCGGGCCGCACCATATCGGCGGTGATGAGGCCGGGCCGGCCGGCCCCCACGCAGAGCACCTCCGCCTCCCGGGTCACTTCCCCCAGGTTCCGGGTGTGCCGGTGGCAGACGGTGACGGTGGCGTTCTCGGCCAGCAGCATCAGGGCCAGGGGCTTGCCCAGGATGTTGCTGCGGCCGACCACCACCGCCCGCCGGCCCTCCAGGGGAATGTTATACGCCTTAAGGACCTCCAGGCCCCCCACCGGGGTGCTCGGGACCAGCCGGGGGCGGCCGAGAAAGAGCCGGCCGGCGTTTTCCGGGGTTATGCCGTCGACGTCCTTGGCCGGGTCCAGGGCTTCGGCCGCCCGGGCGGCGTCCAGGTGGGGCGGCAGGGGCATCTGAATGAGGACGCCGTCCACCTCGGGGTCGGCGTTAAGGCGGCCGATTTCCGCCAGCAGGCCGGCGGGGGAGATATCCGCCGGAAGGTAGCGGGCTTCAAACCGGACGCCCGCCTTCTCGGCCAGTCGGCTGATGGACCGGAAATACGAGCGGGTCGCCGGGTCTTCGCCCACCCCCACGGCCGCCAGGGCCGGGGGCCGGCCCCTCAGCCGGGCCAGCTCGGCGGAGCCGGCCGCAACTTCCCCGAGGATGCGGTCCGCCACCGGCCGACCGTCCAGGATTAAGGCCGGCATTTTTCAGGCTTTCGGGGTCGGGGAAACTTTTAGCTCGTACTCGGGCATGGCCCGTCCCAGGTCGTTGAGCAGAAAGGCGCATTCGGCCAGAAGGTAAGTCAGCTCGGCCCAGACCTGGGTCTTAAACTCCTGGTCCTTGATGTTGGCCAGGTTATCCTGGATGTTAAAGCGGACCCCGTGGGCGGCGGCCCGGGCCAGGACACCGCCCAGGGCGACGTCGCTCCTTAAGGCGGGGTTGGTCTTGGCGGCCACCTCCGGCCCCAGCCTGAGCAGGTCCCGGCAGGCCCGGGCAACCTCCAGGGGAACCTCGGTGGCCCGCTTAAGGGCGGCCTGAACAGCCTCCGACCGGGCCTCCTTCTCCGCCTCGGTCGTCCGGGGGAGCCGGTAGGCGGCAGCCACCTGCCCGTAGGCCTCGGCATCGGCGGCCATCAGGTCGACCAGCCGCCGGCGGAGGGCCTCGGCCTGGTCCAGGAGGCGCCGGACGTCGGCCTCGACCTCCCGGAACCTTTCCCGGCCCAGGGTAAGGTTGCAGGCCTTGGCAAAGAGGCCGGCGGCCAGCGCCCCGGTGAGGGCCGCCGCCGCCCCCCCACCCGGGGAAGGCTCGGCCGAGGCCAGCCGGTCCAGAAATTCTTCGAGCTCCATGCCAGAGGCATTGTACACCATTTTGGTCTGTGGCCGCCGGGCCGGTCTGGTATTATTTATTAACCGATGGTTCTGGAGCCGGCGGCCAACCCGGAATCTGTGCCCCGGGACCTGGTGACCCTTATTACCGACTTCGGGACGGGCGACCCCTACGTCGGGGTGATGAAGGGGGTCATGCTGGGAGTCGCCCCCTGGCTGAGGTTTGTGGACATCACCCACGAGGTGGGGCCCCAGAATATCCGGGAGGGGGCCTTTATCCTGGCCACCAGCTGGCGGTATTTTCCCCCGGGCACCGTCCACCTGGCCGTGGTGGACCCCGGCGTCGGCACCGAGCGGCGGCCCATCCTTCTGGCCGGCCCGGAGGCCTTCTTCGTCGGCCCCGACAACGGCCTCTTCGGCTGGGTCTTCGGCCCGCCCTGGGAAGACCACCCCGAGGCCGGACCCCGCCCCCTGCCCGAGGGCTGGCGGGCCTTCGTCCTCAATCAGCCCAGGTTCTGGCGGCCCGATATCAGCCGGACCTTCCACGGGCGGGACATCTTCGGGCCGGCCGCGGCCCACCTGGCCGCCGGCGTCCGGCCGGAGGAGCTGGGAACCCCGGTGGACGCGGTGACGGCCCTGGCCTGGCCCCGGCCGGTAGCGGTCCCGGGTCCGGCCCTCCGGGGCGAAGTCGTCTACGTCGACCGGTTCGGCAACCTGGTAACGAACATTCCGGCGAAGCTGGTTTCCCCTTCGGCCCGGGTGGAGGTGGCCGGCCGGACCATCCGGGGGCTGAGCCGGACCTACGCCGAGGCGAAGGGCCCGGCCGCGGTTATAAACAGCTTCGGCCTCCTCGAAGTCGCCGTCCCCAGGGGAAGCGCGGCCGCGGCCCTGAAGGCCGGGCCGGGCACCCCGGTCACCGTCAGGGAGGCGGGAGGGGCGTAAAGCTGGCCGCCCTTTCGGACCCCCTTTGCCGGGCCCTCGGGCCCGATTCCCAAGGCCGCTTCGACCGCCTTTTCGGGGAATCGGAGCTACTGGCCCTTTTGGCCGAGGCCGCGGGCCCCGCGGGAATCGCCGTCCGGGGCCTAAAAATCGGCCCGGAGGGCCTCGGCCTCGAGGCGGGCTACAGCCTCCTCGGCCTCCCCGTCCAGGTTCGGCTGACGGGCCGCCTCACCCTCAGCGGGACCAAGCTTCAGGCCGAGGTCGGGGAGGTTTTTCTTAATGGGGCCGAGGCCCCGCCGGTGGTTCGGCAGCAGCTGGGCCGGCTGGCCGGCGAGCTTACGACCAGGTTCAACGAACGGGTGGAAATTTTCCGCCTGGAGCTGGGCGAAGGTTACCTCCAGCTGGGGGGCCGGTACCGCCCGCGCCAGTAGACCCCGGCCGGGTAGCCGACCATCTTGGCCAGGTCGCCCACCAGCCGCAGGATGGGGAGGAGGGCAAGTCCGGCGATAAATTCGGCCGGGGAACCTTTCCGGCCGATTTTAAGATAGCGGATAAAGGGTCGGCGCAGGTAGAAGGCCCCGGCCAGGCTTAGGGCGGCGGTCATCCCCGGATTTCGGCGGCCCCGCACCAGCCAGTACCCGAGCCAGGCGTAGGCGGCGTAGCGGACGGCATGCCTTTCAGCCCAGAGGCCGGCCTTGCCGTCGCCCCGGGCGTAATTAAAATACTGCCGGAAGAAGGCCGGAATATCGGGCCGGGGCCGGAAGTAAACCACGGCCCCCGGCACCCACCGGAAGCGGTACCCGGCGGCCAGAAGCTTCAGGTCAAAGACCACATCCTCACAATAATCCAGCCACTCGGGATACCCCCCCACCGCCGCCCAGGCCGACCGGTAAAAGGCCACCGACCGGCTCGACGGTAAGAACCGGTCGGGCACCACCTCCCCGGGCAGGGGGAGGGTAACGGCGGCGAGGGCCCGCTCAAACCACCCCACCGGCTCCGGCACGAAGGCCCCGGCCGCCACCGTCCGGGGGCCGTCCAGAGCCCCCATCAGGGCGGCAAACCAGCCGGGGTGGAGGCGGACCCCGGCATCGGTGACCGCAATCCGCTCGGCCCGGGTCGCCTCGATGGCCCGGTTCCGGCCGGCCGCAATACTGCTGCCCGGCGCCCGGACGACGCGCAGGGGCAGCCGCCGGCCGTAAGCTTCCAGGACCTCAAGGGTGCCGTCGGTGCTTCCCCCGTCGCAGACCGCCACCTCGTCGGGGAGGAGGGTCTGGGCCAGGACGGAGTCAAGCAGACGGCCGATGGTCTTTACTTCGTTCAGGACGGTTGCAACCAGGGCGGTGCTCATCCTTCGATTTTAAAGGTTGCCAGGGGTTTCGGGTCCTGGCCCGGGGCGCCCACCCGGACCTGGTAGGTCCCGGGCGGAAGGTCCAGGAAGAAGCGGTGCTGACTGCGGACCACCTCCCCCGGACGCCAGAGGGCGGGCGGGTAATCGTCGCCGCCGGGCCGGATTTGGGCGGCCCCCGCCACCCGGCCGGCCCGGTCGGCCAGCTCCAGCCGAAGCCCGGCGGCCGGTTCCCCATCGGCCCTTTCGGGCCGCCGCCAGAAGAGGGTCAGATGCAGAAAGTCCCCCGGCTTAAACTCGGCCCCCGGCCGGGGGTCGCCCTGGCGCCGGAGGTCGAAGCCGACGAGGATCAGGCCCCCGACGGCCAGGTCGGCCCGGCCGCTCACCTCGTAGGCGGCCGGGTCCAGGACCGGCCCGAGGCCCACCCGGACGGAGCCGAGCCCCAAGCTGTCCCCCGGCCCCCCGTCCACCGGGAGCCGGCGGCCCGTCGCCGGGTCGTAGAGGCCGACCTTAATCCGGTAAACCCCGGGCGGGGTGCCGGGGAGGACGGGTATACCCAGGGTGTCGGTCACCGGCTGCCCCGGGCCGAAGGTCGTAAAGGGCCGGGAACCGCCCACCGGCTCGCTATCCCGCTGGCCCCAGATGAAATCGTCCCCGTCCACCAGGTGGGCAAAGACCTTATACGGCTGTTGGACCCGGCCCTCGGCCACCCAGACCAGCCTCAACGGGACCACGTCCCCCGGCCCGTACTCCGACCGGTCCCCAAGGGAAAAACCGGCCAGGCGGATGCCCTCCCCGAAGCGGGCCCCGGCCGGGGTGAGGGCGGCGGCCGGCCGGGGCGCCAGGTAAAGGACCAGGCGGACGGCCCCAAACCAGCGGTCCCAAGCCCGGTAGGCGGCGGCGTTCAGGGTCCCCTCCACCAGGCCCTGGGGGTCGGCCTCCCGGTCGCCCCAAAAGACGGCCCAGAGGCGCCCGTGCCGGCCCAGAAGGTCCGAAACCTCCCGAACGGTCGCCCCGGAGTCCGGGGGCCGGGTGCGGGGGAGGGGGTAAACGGGCAAGGCCCCCCGGTAGTAGTAGCTAAAAATCTCCTGCTGGCCCGGCGCATCCAGGATGATGCCGTCCTCCGGCCGACCCAGGGCGGTGATGACCCGGACCAGGCCCCGGTAGTCGTCCCGCCAGTAGACCGGGTCCAGCAGATAGGCCGCCGTTCCCGTCAGGCCGAGGAGAACCGCCCCGGTCAGGACGACCGCCCCAAGGACCCCAACCCAGGGCCTTCGGCCCCAGGCCCCCAGAGCCGGGGCAAGGCCGGACGCCACCCAGAGGCCGAGGCCGGGGAGTCCCAGGAGCAGAAACTTCGGCTGGTAAAAGGGCCGGTAAAGGTCCAGAAAGGGCAGCCCCAGGGCCACCGCCCCGTAGGCGGCCGCAAACCCGGCCCCGGCCGGGTTGAGCCGCAGGGCCCCCAACCCCAGCAGGCCCAGGGCCCCGGCGGCCGCAACCGTCCAGGGGCCCAGGGAGCCCCAGGCGGGCCCGGCCACCGCCTGGCCGGCCAGGTCCCGAAGGGTATCCCCCAGGGGGCGGGGGGAAACCCCCGTGGACCAGCGCCCCAGCTGGGGCAGGACCCCCAGGTACCACGGCGCGGCCAGGGCCGCAACCCCGAGCTGAAGCCCGGCCCACCGGACCAGGGTCCGGCCGGCGTCCTCCCGCCGGAGGAGGCCGAGGCCGAACCAGAGGTTGGCCGCCCCCAGGAGAAGGACCCCGAAGTACTGGGTGTAAAGAACGCCGGCCATTCCCCCCAGGTAAGGGAGGGCCGCCGGCCCCCACCGGTCCCCCTTCCCGGCCTTAGCGAGGTCCCAGAGGCCGTTCATCCCCAGGGCCCCCAGCATCCCCAGCAGGGCGTACATCCGGGCCTCCTGGGAGTAATAGACGCCCAGGGGCGATACGGCCAGGAGGAGGGCGGCCGCCGTCCGGCCCGGGGCCCCGAAGAGGCGGCCCCCCAGCCGGGCCGTCAGGGCCACGGTGAGGACCCCGGCCAGGACCGAAAGAAACCGGAGGCCGAACTCCCCCCGCCCGGCCCCCTCGGCCCAGGCCCGCAGGAGCAGGTAGTAAAGGGGCGGGTGGATGTCGGCGGCCGACGCCGCCAAGATTTCGGCCGGCGTCCGCCAGGTCATCGCGGCGCTGGCCCCCTCGTCGGACCAGAGGCTCTGATGGCCGAGGCCGTAAACCCGCAGCCCAAAGGCCGCCGCCAGGATAAGGAGAAGGGCCGGGCTGGACTTCATCGGGTCCGGTAGGCCTGCCGCAGACCGAGCAGGGCCGCCAGGAGGGCCCCCAAAAGCATGACCCCGCCGACCCCGAGGCCGGGATGAAGGGCCCGGGCCGGGCCGACGACGAAGCCGTCCACCCCCACCGGGCCCGCCCCGGCCGGCCGAATCTCCACCCGGTAGGGGCCCGGGCCCCAATCCCGGAAAACGGGTATCTCCGTAAAGCCTTCGGCCGGGGCAGAAAGGTCCACCTGCCGGCGCAGGAGGGGCGGCCCGGGCCCGTCGGCCCAGACGGAGATGACCATCGGGCCCGCACCGGGACCGATTCGGGCCCGCACCGTAAGCTCCGAGGCCCGAACCCGGAAGCGGAGGGCGCTTTCCCCGCCCCGGAGCACCCGGTATCCGCCCAGGCTGGCCCCTGGGTCCGCCGCCTCCCACCAGTCGCCGGAATAAACCACGGCCCGGTCGTTTTCCTGCCGAAAGCCGTAGGTGAGCTCCGGCTCGGCCAGGGCCAGCTCCCGGACGGCATAGTAAACGGGGTGTAAGGTGAAATCGGGGTCGGCCATGCCGAAGTAAAATACCGGCTGGTCCCGTTTTTCGTCGGTCACCATCCGGAAATGCCAGTAGAAGGCCACCCCGACCCAGGGCCACTCGGCCAGGACCCGGCGGTAGGCGTCGGCGGTAAACCGGGCCTGCTGGGCCCGGGTCACCCGGCCGTGGGTGGCCGGGCCCGGAAAATCGGGGGGCAGGGCATCCCAGCCGAGCTCCGTAATCCAGATGGGCTTGGCCGCATCCCCGTGCCGGACCATCACCTCCCTGAGGAGCCGAACCCGGGAAAAATTGGTCCGGTCCGGGGAGACCCGCCGGTCGCCGGGGCCGGTCCAGAGGCCGTAGGCCTGGGCGGCCAGGATGTCAAAATACCCGCCGGCCCCGGCCCGGTACATCTTGTCCAGGAAAGTCAGGTCGCTTTCGGCCCGGCCGTCGGCCGTACCCAAGGTGGGGGCCAGGGCCGCGCTCAAAACCACCACCTCCGGGTTTGCCCCCTTGGCCCGGAGGTAGGCTTCCCGGAGGAGGGCCACGTACTCTTCGGCGTTCACCGGCCGGTTCCCCCACTCCGGGAAGGCGTTGGGCTCGTTCCAGACCTGGATAAACCGGACCTTACCCCGGTAGCGGCGGACGAACGCCTCGACGAAATCCCCGTAGTCTTTAACGTTGTCGGGGGGGCCAAAGGCGACGGTGTTGTCCTGCCGGCTCCAGTCGGGGGGATAATCCAGCCGGGCCACCAGCTCCAGGCCGTAGGCGTTCACCAGGTCGACGATGCGGTCGTACTTTTCCCAGCGGAAATCGCCCTTGCGAAAAGGCTCGATGTCGGCCCAGGGAATCTGCTGCCGGACCCACTTAATCCCCGCCGCCCGGATCAGCTCCAAGGTCCGGCGGACTTTCCACTCCTCGACCTCCTGCTCCAGAAAGGTGTTTACCCCGAACGGGTTTACGCCGGTGTGGGGCACGGCCGCCAGGTCGGCGGTCTCCACCGTCGGCTGGTTAATGTAAGAGATGACGGCCGCGACCTGGGGCTTAAGCTCGGTCTCCCCCGTCAGGGCCTCCAGGACGGGAGGGCCCGAAGCGGCGGCCGCGGCCAGGGCGGTGGCGGCCAGCACCAGCCCGGCGATCCCCTGGCCCTTCATAGGCCGACCACTTCAAAGACGGTCTCATCCCCGCACCGGGCCCGGGGCCGGACCTCAAAGCGGAGGGCTTCGGGGCCGGGACTCCCGGTGCGGGCCAGCCACTCCCGCTCCCGGGCGGAGAGCTCCGGCCAGTGGACCAGATAGACCCGGCCCCCCCGGTCCCAGGTGAACCGGATTTCCTGGGCCAGGAGACCCCGGAGCCGACCCGGGTCCCGGTTGGCCGCCCGCAGGTAAAGGTCCAGGATGCCGGCCACCCTCTCGTGTCCCAGCCGGGGCAGGTAGCCGTCGGCCCAGTCCCAGCCCAGGGTTATCACCAGGTCCCTCGGACCCAGCAGGCCGGCCAGGCACTGGGCCCGGGCCAGGTCGGGGTTGTTGGCCGGGTTTGCGGCCGGGCCGAAGACCAGCAGGTAATTGGCGGCCCCGACCGCCACCACCAGGCCGGCCAGGGCCGCCCCCCAGGCCGGTCCCCCGGACCGGGAGCGGGCTTCCGGAAGGAGGACGTGGGCGATGCTTAAGGCCGCCGGCGGAACCGCCAGGGTCCAGAACTGGGGGTCCTCGGGGGCCCAGCCCAGGGCGAAGAGGCCCACCGCCAGGGCCCAGGCCGCCAGCAGGGGACCGGCCGGGTGCCGGTACTTAAGGCCCACCCACCAGGCCCCCAGCCCGACCCCGGCCAGCCCCAGCAGACAGACCAGGGTGAAGGCCGCGAGCCAGCCGGCCGGATTGAGGGGCTCCGAAAGGAGGCCCTTAAAGCTGGCCTGCCCCGCCGGCCAGAAGAAGGCCCCGGCCGCCGTCTTCAACCCCAGGGGAACGTCGGCCGGGGCCAGCCGGCCCCAGATGCCGGCGGCCGGCCGGTCCATCAGCCAGGCGGCCCCTTCCGCCGGGGACCGAACCCCGGCCCCCAGGACGGCCCCCAGGAGAAGGCCGATCCCCGTGACCCCCAGCAGGCCCGCCCAGTAACCGGGGGCGGCCGCCCGGCCCCGTCGGCCTGCCAGGAGCCAGAGGCCGAAGACGACGGCGGGCAGGACGGCCGTTCCGTGGCTCAGGACCCCGAGCCCCGCCGCCCCGCCCACGCCCAGGCCGGGAGCACCCCCCAGCCCCGCGGCCACGGCCGCCAGCGCCAGGGCGTTGGCGACCATCTGGTCCTCGGCCTGGGTGCTGTGGAGCCAGTGGGCGTAACTCAGGCCCGTAAGCAGGGCCGCCCCGAGCCCCACCCCCGCCCGGTCCGGCCGGACCAGCCGGCCCAGGCGGTAGACCGCGGCCGCGGCCACCGCCCCGGCAAGGCCATTCAGGGCGGCCATGGGCCCGTCGGGGGGCCCGGCGTAGCCGAAAAGCTTAGCCCCCTGGTAGGCCACCCAGCCCCAGAAGGGGTAAAGGAGATGCTCGGCCTGAAAAAAGCCGGGCGTTCCGGGTCCCATCAGGGCCAGCCGACCGAAGGCCAGGGCGTCGGGGTCCGGCCGGGCCGAACGGGTGAAGAGGTAAAGGCCGAAAAAGCCGAGCAGGAGGGCTCCGGTCACGACTCGGTCCAGGGTCCCGGCCTTCATCCCGCCCCCACCAGCCGCCGGTAGGCCTCCACGGCCCGGCCCATCACCCGGCGCCGGTCGTAGCAGCTTTCTACCCGCCGCCGGCCGGCCACCGCGATCCGGGCGGCCAGCTCCCGGTCCCGCAGAAGCCGGGTCAGCTCGGCCGCCAGCCCCCCTTCATCCGGGGCCACCAGCACCTCGGTCCCCGGGTTGAGCTTGAGGCCCTCGATTCCCAGGGGCGTGGCCGCCACCGGAAGGCCCAGGGCCAGGGCCACCAGCACCTTAAAGCGGGTCCCGCCCCCCATCCGCATGGGGACCACCATCGCAGCGGCCCGCCGGAGAATGGGCCGCTCGTCGGCCACCTCTCCCCAGGCCCGGACCCCCGGCGTCCCGGCCAGGGCCTCGGTGCCCCGGCCCACCAGCCAGAGCTCCGCCCCGGGCACGGCCCGCCTCACCGCCGGGAGCACCCGCCGAATGAGCCGGCCCACCGCATCCCGATTGGGCCGGTAGGCTAAGGTTCCGACGAAGACGAAGGCGGGCTCCCGCCGGCCCAGGGGCTCAAAGGCGTAATGTTCCAGGTCGACGGAGTTGGGCAAAAGCTCGACCCGGGCGTCGGGGACCAGCTCTTTAAGGGCGGCCCGGTCCGCCCCGGAAACGGCCCAGGCCAGGTCGACCCGGCGGAGGATTTCGGCCTCGAAGGCCCGAAGCCGCCTAAACTGAATGTAGCTGTACAGGGCCCCGACGGGATTTGCCTCAGCCTGAAAGGCCCACCACTGGAGCCGATACTCGGCGTTGTACCCGTCCAGGGCGACCCGGGCCCCGGGGGCGCCCCGCCGGGCCACCGGCAGGTAAGGGGCCATCTCCAGGCCGCCGATGTGGACCAGGTCGGGGGGGTCGGTGTGCAAGACGCGGTAAAGTTCGGCCGCCAGCACCGGCGACCAGAGCCGGCCGGCCAGGTCGGCCCGGCCGGCCAGCAAATCCACCAGCCGGTCGACGGCCGACCGGCGGGGGACCGGGCCGGTGACGGCCTTTACCGGGAGGCCGGCGGCCTTGAGCTCGTCGAAATTAAGGTTTGGGGCCACCAGCCAGACCCGGGCCCTTTCGGCCAGGGCCTCAAGCCAGTAAAGGTTGCGGATGGCGGCCCCCTGCCGGGGCGGAAACTGAAAGGCCGGGGCCAGGAAGACGACCTTCATCCGGCCAGGACGCGCTGATAGATTTTAAAGGTCTGCCGGGCGGCCTCCACCCAGGAAAACTCGGCCGCCCGGGCCAGGCCCCGCTCGGCGAGCCTCCGACGGAGGTCGGCTTCGAAGAGCACCTCGGCCAGGGCCGCCGCCAGGGCCTCGGCGTCCCCCACCGGAAAGCGGCGGGCGGCGTCCCCGGTGATTTCGGGCAGGGCGCCGCCGTCGGAGCAGACCACCGGCAGGCCGCAGGCCATCGCCTCGACCGCCACCAGCCCGAAGCCTTCGTAAAGGCTGGGCAGAACCAGGGCCGCCGCCCCGTTGTAAAGATAAACCAGCTCCTCGGGGGCAACCGGCCCCAACCACCGGACCTGGGAGCGGGGCCGGATGGATTCGAGGGCCCCGACGCTTTCGGCCCAGAGCCAGCCCCGGCCGCCGGCAATCACCAGGGGCGGGACCCTCTCCGGGTAGCGGCCGAGCAGAATCTGATAGGCCCGGGCCAGGGTGGGCAGGTCCTTGCGGGGCTCGATGGTGCCCACGTAAAGCAGATAGCCGGGTTCCAGGCCGGCCCGCCGGAGCCAACCCCGCACACCTTCGGCCCCCAGGGGCCGAAAATCGGGCATCGGGGCCTCATAGACGACGTCAACCCTGGCCCGATCGGCCCCGGCCAGCTCCACCAGGTCGGCGGCCGTCCGCTTCGACACGGCGATGACCCGGTCGGCAACCCGCACCGCCCGGAAGACCTGCCGGTAATACCGGGCCGCCGCCGGGGTCAAAATCTCCGGCCACCGCAGGTAGGCCAGGTCGTGGACGGTGATGACCCGGCGGAAGCGGCCGGTGAAAGGGGGGATGAAATCGGGGCTGTGGACCAGGGCCGGCCGGAGCCGCATAAGCTCCAGGCCCACCAGCCAGGGGTCGAGGGGGTGGTGGGGCGGGGTAAGGAGGGCCGGGCCCGGGATGGTCCGGTCCTTGCGGGCCCGGGCCGGGGTCACCCGAAGGCCGGCCGCCCCGAACCCCCAGAGGAGGCCCCGAACGTAGCGGCCGATGCCCCCCGGGCTGTAAAAGGCCATCCGGGCATCCAGGACGATGGGGCCCAATCCTGACCGGACCCTACCTCCGCCCGACCCCCCCACGGGCATCCGGGGCCGGCACCTCGGCCAGCACGGGGAGGCCCAGCAGTTCCTCGGCCTGCCGGGCGGTCCGGACGGTGGTGTCCAGCATCTCGGCCAGGGCCGTAAGGACCAGGCCGAGAATCCCGCCCAGGACGAAGCGGGCGGCCAGGTCCAGCCCCGCCCGCAGGCTGAGCAGGTTCCAGGTGACGGCCGGCGGGTCGATTACCCTCGCCCGGGCCCGGTCGGCCCCCAGCTGGGCAAAGTATTCGCCCCCCTTTTTCTCGATGACCCGGACCGCCCCCTCCGCAAACCGGTAGGCGTCCTCGGCCGTCCGGGCGACCACGGTGAACCTGAGAACCCGGTGGGTCCGGCGGGTTCCCACCTCCCGGGCGAGGGCCGTCACGTCCAGCCTCGGGTCGCCCAGCTCCCCCTTGACGTCCTCCAGGAAGGCCCGGCTTTTCATAACCTCCCCCAGGTCGTCGATAAGATACTCCGAGGTCTGCCAGGCGTAAAGGTTGTTGTACATGTAGTAATCGGTCCCGACCCGGGGCTCGTCGGGGACGCTCACCACGAAGCCCACCGTCGCGGTGTAATTGTTGTAGGTTAGGGGCAGGCTGGCCGCCCCGAGGAGGCCCACGGCCAGCACGCACCCCACCAGCAGCCGCCACCTTCGGCCCAGCACGTCCAGGTAATACTGCACCGGCACGGTCTACCCTCCCTTCCGGTAATCCACCAGAACCCCGCCGGCCCAGGCCGCCGGGAAGACCCGGTCGGCAAGCTCTAGGGCCAGGGCCACCAGGACGTTCCCCCCGAGCTCCAACAGCCGGTGGGCGGTAAAGAGCCGGGCCAGGTCCACCCAGCGGTCGACCCAGAAGCTCCGGCCCCGGTACTCGTTGTCGAAATACTGCCGGACCCGGCCCCAGTAAAGCAGGCCGCGGTAGACGGGCAGTTCGGCCAGGGGCGTAAAGCCGGCCGCCCGGAATCGGGCGAAAATCCGGTCGGCCGGCTCGAGGCCGATATGGCCCTCCGGCTCGATGATGTGTTTTTTAAAAAGCTCCGGGTCGCGGCGGGCAAATCTGAGGGCCGGGTCGGCCCCGTCGGCCTCGATGTAATGAAGGGTGCGCCCCCCCGGCTTGAGCACCCGCCAGATCTCGGCCAGCACCCGGTCCTTAAGGCCGAGGGGAACGTGGCCTAAGACGTCGGAGCTCACGACGAAATCAAAGCTTTCGTCGGGGAAGGGCAGGGCTTCGAGGCCGGCGCAGACCGCCTGGGGGTAAATCCGGCGGGCGGCGGCCAAAGACGCCGCCGAGAGGTCGAGGCCGACGGCGTGGCCCACGGCCGCAAACACCGCCCAGCCGCCCCCGCAGCCCAGGTCCAGGAGGACGCCCTGCTGGCCCCGGAGGCGCCTGAGAAAAAACCGCTCCTTCTTGACGAGCCAGTTGCGCAGACTTCCCCGGGAGAAGTCGGGCCTGGCCCACCGCCCCTCGTAGAAGGGGTCGGCCGCCACAAACCTTGGGATGTCGTCGATGACGGGGTAAACGGCCCCGCAGGCCGGGCAGCGGCAGCTCTGCGGGGTCTGCTCAAGCCGGGCGCGGCAGCCGGGACAGGCCAGCGGGACCTGCATCTCCAATTATTTTAACTGTTAAACCGGTTCATCGCCGCCTCAATCCCCTCCCGAACCCAGACGATGAGGGCCTCCACCGCCCGGTCCAGGGCGGCGTCGATGAGGGGCCGCTCGGCGGCCGAAAAGGGGCTCAGAACGTAGCGGGCCACCACCTCCGGGTCGTAGGCCCGGGGGCCCGGCGGCCGGCCGATCCCGACCCGGAGGCGGGGAAAATCGGAGCTTCCCACTTTTTCGATGATGGACTCCATGCCGTGGTGGCCGCCGGCGCCCCCTTTCGGCCGAATCCGGATCCGGCCGGGGGGCAGGTCCAGGTCGTCGTAGACCACCATAAGCCGGTCCAGGCTGACTTTATAAAACCTTACCAGGGGACCCGCCGCCTCGCCGCTCCGGTTCATGAAAGTAAGGGGCTTTGCCAGGGCGACCTTCCTGCCGTCGTCCGCCCAGAAGGCCAGCTGGGCCCGGAACTGGTAACGGTCAAAGCTTACCCCCACCCGGCGGGCCAGGCGCTCGACGCACATCCAGCCTACATTGTGGCGGGTGCCGGCAAACTCCGGCCCCGGGTTTCCTAGACCTACGATTAAATGCATCGGCCGGGCGGAGGCTCAGTAGGCGTTCTTATCCCGGAAAATGAGGAGGATGGTCCGCAGGATGATCTTGATGTCCAGCCAGAGGGTCCAGTTCTCCACGTACCAGAGGTCGTAGGCCGTCCGCTCCTCGATGGGGGTATCCCCCCGCAGGCCGTTGACCTGGGCCCAGCCGGTGATTCCCGCCTTTTCCCGGTGGCGGTCCAGGTAGCGGGGCACCACCCGGGCGAACTGCTGGACGAAGTAGGGCCGCTCGGGCCGGGGTCCCACCACGCTCATGTGCCCGAGCAGGACGTTGATAAACTGGGGCAGTTCGTCGAGGGAGAACCGCCTTAGAATCGCCCCCAGCCTGGTCCGGCGGGGGTCGCCGGGTTTGGCCCAGACCGGCCCGGTTTCGGCCTCGGCGTCGGGCCGCATCGTCCGAAACTTAATGATGGGGAAGGGTTTGCCGTCGAGGCCCACCCGCTCCTGGACGTAAAACACCGGCCCGTCGGGGGAAGTAACCTTTATCAGGGCGGCGATAAGGAGCATCAGGGGCGAAAGCAGAACCAGCACCGTGGCCGAAAAGGCCACGTCGAAAACCCGCTTGACCGTCCGCCGCCAGCCGCGCAGGCCCACATCCCGGATGCTGACCATGGGCAGGCCGTTAAAGTCGCCGATGGAAACTTCCGAGGCCATAATCTGGAAAACATCCGGGTAGACTTTGATATTGACGGGCAGGGGCTCGCAGCGGGCGACCACCTCCAGGATGTCCCGGTGGGAGAGGCCCGGCTCGGCCACGATCACCTCGCCGACCTGATATTTGCGGATGAGCTCATTAAGACTTTCGGCCCGGCCCACCACCGGCCTGCCGGCCACCTCGGCGGCCCGGCCGCCGTTGGTGGCGACGTACCCCACCAGCTCGTACCCGAGCCCGGGGGCCCCCAGGATCTTCTCCCCGATTATCCGGGCCTCCTGGCCCGTCCCCACCACCAGCACCCGCTGCCGCCCGAAGCCCCGCTTTCTAAGTTCCCCCTGGGCGGCGTAGTGGAGCATCCGCCCCACCCACACCAGGCCGATGCCGAAGGCCCAGGTGAGGGCCTGAACCAGGCGGGAGACGTCGTTTTCCCGGGCCGCCAGGCCCATAAAGGCCAGGTTGAGGCTGTTGACGATGGAGAGGCCCACCACCAGGCGGTAAATCTCGTCGAAACGGGAGACGCTGCGCCGAAGCCGGTAAAGGCCCTGCAGGCCGAAGACGGGCGGCAGCAGGAGGGCCTGAGCTAGGCCCATCCCCAGGTAGTTGGTCCAGGGGTGGTACTGGCCGTAGGGGACCCAGCCGGACTGAAAGCGGACCCAGTAGGCCAGGGCGAGGGCCCCGCTGACCATCGCCAGGTCCAGCAAAAGCATCGTTGCCAAAAAGAGCCGGTCAGCCTTGGCTGTCATCGGCGGACGCACTCAGCTTCCCTGGATATTTTATGGCGAACCGCCCTTCGGCCGTCCCCCGCCGGCCAGCAGGAGGCCCATTGCCGCCCCGGCGCAGTCGATAAGCCAGTCGGTGAGCCGGGGGGTGCGGCCGGGGATAAAGGCCTGGTGAAACTCGTCGGTGACGGCGTACAGGGCCGCCAGAATCAGGGCCAGCCCGGCCGGAGAAACCGGCCGCCGCGGGTAAAACCCCAGCGCCCGCAGGTAGAGGCGGGCCAGGACGGCGTAGGCCAGGAAGTGGGCCGACTTTTTAAGGAGGGTATCCAGCCAGCTTTCGGGGACGGTGGGCAGCTGACTCTGGGCCGAAAGGTAAAAGATAAAGGCCATCCAGACGAGGGCCGGGCCCCAGGCGTTTAGAAAGGCCTTCAGCCGGCCCATCCCAGCGCCGTCCGATAGGCCTCCTCCGCCACCCCCACCAGCTTGTCCCAGCTGAATCCCTCGAAAATTCGCCGGCGGGCCGCCGCCCCGAGGCGGGCCCGGAGGGCCGGGTCGGCGGCGAGGTCGGCGATGGCCCGGGCAAAATCGTCGGGGTCTTCGCAGTCCACCAGCCGGCCCGACTCCCCGTCGACGATGTACTCCAGGTTCTGCCCCACCCGTCCGGCCACCACCGCCTTCCCGGCGGCCATGTATTCGACCAGCTTCATGGCGCATTTGGCCCGGCCGATGGGGTCGTCCCGGCAGGGGTAGAGGGCCACGTCGGCGGCCGCCAGGTAAAGGCCGAGGTCTTCGGGGGGCACCCGGCCCAGCCAGCGGACCCGGCCCGAAAGGCCCAGGGCCTGGGCCAGGGCCCGGGCCGGACCCAGCCCCGGCCCGTCCCCGACTACCAGCAGGGTCGGGGGCTCCCCGCCCGCGGGCAGCCGGGCCAGGGCCTTAAGGGCCAGCCCCAGCTCGGTGCGGCGGCCGAGGTAGCCTATGAATATTAAGACCGGCCCCGGCCCGAGGCCAAGCCGGCGCCGGGCCTCGGCCGGGTCGGGTTCGGCCTCCCCGGCCTCGGGGGGCAGGGGGCCGTTGGGCAGGTAAAAGACCCGGTCGGTCCCGACCCCCCACCGGAGCAGCTCGGCCGCCAGAAAGCGGCTGGCGGCGGTGGCAGCCCCGGCCAGGCGGGAGAGGCGCCGCTCCTGGAGGTCAACCAGCCGGGTCGTGAGGGGACCGTAGCCGTTTACGTCGGCCCAGCCGCCCGAGCCCTCCAGGTCGTCGGCGTCCAGAACCCAGGGGAAGCGGCCGACCAGCCGCAGGTAAAGGCCGGCGGTGGCGGCGTAGCCGGCGGCCTTAAAGGTGTGGACCACATCCGGCCGCCAGCGGCCCACCGCCAGGGCCAGCCGGACCGGCACCACCAGCCGGTTGAGGGCCGAATCCGGGCCGGTGGGAACGTTCACCACCGGAATGCCCCGAACCGAGACGGTTTTGCCCGACCGGGCCGGGTCGTCGAAGGGGGCTACGAAGAGGGCCACTTCGTGGCCCCGTTCGGCCAGGCTCCGGGCCAGGGGGAAGGCCCGGCGGGAGACGGTGGCCTTGGGCCAGAAGGCGAAGGGGCCGACGATGGCAACCCGCATCGGTCCTAGCGGAAAAGGTCCCGCTCGGCGGGCCGCACCAGCATCCGCGCCCTGCCCTCACCCCGGGGGTAATCGTAGCCCTTAATTACGGCCACCGGCACCTGCAAAAGCTTGCCCGTAACCAGCTCGGCCGCCGACGCCAGCTCGTCGGCCACGGCCACGTTGCTTACCCGGAGGGGATATCCGTAGGGGTCGTGCAGGCCGACGTAGCTGCGAATGGGGAGCATTCCGGCGACGCCGATGGCCACGTTGGTGATCCCTTCCCGCCAGGGGCGGCCGAAGGTGTCGGAGATGATGACGGCCACGTCGGCGCCGGTGGCGGCCATCAGCCCGGCCCGGATTCTGGCGGCGGAGGCGTCGGGGTCTTCGGGCAGGAGGGTGACCAGCGGACCCGGCCCCACGTTGGAGGCGTCCACCCCGGCATTGGCGCAGACGAAGCCGTGGCGGGTCTCGGTGATGATGACCCCCCGGTCCATTCGGACGACCCGGACCGACTCCCGCAGGATAACCTCGACGTGGCGGGGGTCTTTGCCGGTCCGGCCGGCCACGTTTCGGGCGAAGGCCGACGGCTCCACGGTGGTCAGGTCGACGATGCGGCCCTCGGCCTTGGAGACGACCTTCTGGGTGACCACCACCACATCCCCGTCCTCCAGCCGGAGGCCCTGCCGGTCCAGGGCGGCAAGGATAAGCCCGACCAGGTCGTCCCCCGGCCGGACCTCGGGGATGCCTTCGACGCCGATAACCCTGACCTCACCCATCAATGCCCACAATCTTAAGGGTCGTGGTCGTTCGGTAGCGACGGTTAAGGGTCAAAAGGACCGCCGTGAAGGGCTCCAGGTACCGGCAGACGTAGAGGCCCCCGGCGTCCAGGGTGCGGATGCCCGGAATCTTGCGGCCCAGGGCCATTACGGCCTCCTTGGCCTGCCGGTCGTCCCCGGCCACCAGCACATCGCAGGCGAGCCGGAGGCTAAGGTCCAGAAGCTGGTGGGCGCCCACGTGGTGGAAGGCCCCGACCACCCGGGCCTCGGGCAAAAGCTCGGCGGCCTCTTCGGCGGCCGAACCGGCCGGCACCGGCCGGGCGAAGACCCGGCCCCGCTCCACCTTCAGGGCGGAGACGGTGCTCACGACGACTTTGCCGGCCGTGGGCCGGGCAAGTTTCGGCAAAAGCTCCAGCTGGCCGTCATAAGGAATGGTCAGAAAGACCACCTCGGCCCGGGCGGCCACCTCCTCGTTGAGGCCCCCGTCAATCTGGGCCTCGGGCAGCATGGCCCGGAGCCTGCCCACGGCCTCGGCCGCCCGGTCAGGACTCCGGGACCCGATAAGGACCGGCTCCCCGGCCAGGGCGAACCGGGCGGCCAGGCCCATCCCCTCGGGGCCGGTACCGCCGATGAAACCGAGCAACTGCGCCACCTCCAGTTCAGATTAGGGGGCGGCTTTAAAGCCCCCGCTGGTGAATATACCGCAGGGTGTGACAATCCCGGCCGGAGGCCTTAAGCCGCCCCAGGTCCTGGGGCGTATCGATATCCAGGGCAACCCCCGGCAGGTCCAGCACCCTGACGGGCAGGTTCCGGGCCATGGCGGCCGCCAGGTAGCGGCCGAAACTGCCCGGCCCGAAGGCGGCCGGGACCGCCAGGGGCGGCCGGCGCAGGAGGGCGTTGGTCCCTTCCCCTTCCAGGTTCCGGCCGATGACCACCCCGGGCCCGTCGGGCGCGGCCGCCAGCAGGGCCCCCACCTCCTCCGGGGTAAGCAGGGGCAGGTCGGCGGCCAGGATAAGAACGGCCTCATCGTCGGGAAAGCCCAGTTCGGCCACCGCCCGGTCTAAGACCTCGTTAACCCCGGAGCCTTCCGGTTCCGGCAGAACCCGAGCCCCCCACTGCCGGGCAAGTTCGGCGATGGCCGGCTCCCCAGTCACCACCACCGTCCGCCCGACGAGGTCCGCCCCCTCCAGGGCGGCCATCACGTCCCTGAACATCGCTTCCACCAGCCCCCGCCGGGCCTCGGGGGGAAGGGCCTGGGCAAGCCGCTGCTTGGCCCGCCCGAAGGCCTTCACCGGGACGATTATGCCGGCCAGCGGCACACCTCCGCCAGCACCGTCCGGGCCAGCTCGGCCGCCCGCTCAGGGTCCGCCATGATGGTGTCGGCCACCACCGGCCGAATCCCGAGGCCCTCGATTTCGGCCGCCAGGTGGGCGTCGGCCCGGTCGATAACCCAGACGTCCAGAAAATCGGTAAAGAGGCGGGCAACCCCGGCGGCCGATGCCCCCAGGCCGAGGCTTCGGAGCATCCGGTCGGCCGGCCCCTTAAGGGCCCGGCCGCCGACGATGGGGCTTATTCCGGCCACCGCCGCCCGGGTCGACCTTAGGGCCTCCCGCACCCCCGGCACCGCCAGGATGGGCCCCAGGCTGATAATCGGGTTGCTCGGGGCCAGGACCACCGTTTCGGCGGCCTCGAGGGCCTCGAGCACCCCGGGGGCCGGCCGGGCCGCCTCGGCCCCCTCGAACCGGACCTCCAAGACTTCAGGGGCCGCCCCCAGCCGGACGAAATAATCCTGGAAGTCCAGCCAGCCCGCCGGCGTCCGGACCCGGGTCCGGACGGGGTCGTTGCTTACGGGCAGGAGCCGAATTTTGACCCCGAAGGCCCGGATGATTTCGGCCGTCACCTCGGCCAGGGTCGCCCCCTGCCCCAACCGGTAGCTGCGGAAGATGTGGGTGGCCAGGTCCAGGTCCCCAAGCTTAAACCAGACCGGCAGGCCGAAGCGGGCAAGCTCGGCCTGGACCCGAAAGGTATCCCCGGCCCGGCCCCACCCCTGCTCCGGGTGGACCACCCCGGCCAGGGTGTAGGTCACCGTGTCCAGGTCGGGGCAGATACGCAGGCCGTAAAACTCTACGTCGTCGCCCACGTTGCCGATGACGGCAATCTGGGCCGGGTCGACCACCCGGATCAGGCCGGCCAAAAACCTGGCCGCCCCAACGCCCCCGGCCAGAACGGCGACCTTTACGGCCATTTAAGTCTGCCCTGGGGGTCGTAAGTCTGGTTTAAAAACCGGTCGGTGAAGGCCCTTTGGATGTCGATGGGCCTGGAGATGCCCTTAAATTCCACCAGCAGGTCGTGCAGGGCCCGCCACTGGCCTTCGGTCATAAACCCCAGGCCCCGGGAACGGGTAAGGTCCGTAAGGGCCCGCTCCTTCTCCGTCCGGAGCATGTAGGCCATGTGGTCCCGGTCTTCCCTGGGGGCGTACTTCATAACGATGTCGACGGCTTCGGCTTCGTTTTCAAAGGCATAATAAAGGCCTCGGAGGGCTGCCTTCAAAAACCGCCCGATAAGGTCGGGGTCCTCTTCGATAAGGTCCCGCCGGACGATGTACGTAAGGCCCAGGGTCGGCAGCCCGTATTGGGCGGCGTCAAAAAGCTTAATTTCGGCCCCAAGCTTGCGCAGAAGGTAGGGCTCGTTGGAGATAAAAAGGGGGTAAACGTCCACCTTGCGCTCCAGCAAAACCCTGGGGTCAAAGCCCACCGCCACTTCTTTGATTTTCGACCGGTCGACCCCGGCCGCGTTTAAGATCGCCAGGTACTCGGGCGAAGGGTACACCTTATACCCCACCGTCCGGCCCTCCCAGCCCTTGGGGCTGTTTATCCCTGAATCGGCCAGCACCGCATAGGCCTGCTCGCTCTTCTGGCCGATTAAGGCGACGGCCGTTATGGGGGCGTCGGCATCGGCGATCTGCTTTAAAACCGACTCGGCATTGGCCGTCGTAAACTGGATGTGGCCGGCCAAAAGCAGTTTTAAATGCTCCCCCTGCCCGGCCGAATGTAAAATCTCCACCGAAAGGTTTTGCTCTTTAAAAAAGCCCTTCTCCTGGGCCACGTAAACCCCCACAAAGGGCAGGTTGGCCTGGGGTTTGTAGCCGGCCATAAAGACGGCCTTCTTAGGGGGCTTCTCCGGGGCGGTCGGGGCCGATACCGGCCCCCCGGTCCCGGCCGTACAGCCCCCCAGGACCAGCCCCAGGGCCAGCAAAAGAGCCGCAAGCCGCTTAGCCATCGGCGGTCCCCCTTTCCGTAAGCTCGTCGGTAGTAAGCCAGGTTTCGTGCCAGAAGAGGACCTGCCTTTCCCAGAGCCGGATAAGACCGGTCAGCCCCACCCCGCCGAGGGCCAGAAGCAGGACCCCGGCAAAGAGCCCGGCCATGTCCAGATTCTGGTTGGCCAAAAGGATGGCCCGGCCCAGGCCCCGCTCGGCCCCGAGCCATTCGGCCACCACCGCCCCGATGAGGCCTAGTACCACCGAGACCCTAAAGGCCGCAAAGAGATAGGGCAGGCTGCTGGGAAACCGCAGCTTGACGAAGATTTCCCACTTAGAGGCGCCGACGGACTGGAGGAACTCCAGGGCCGCCGGGTCCACCGCCCGAAAGCCGGTCATGGCATTTACCAGAACGGGAAAGAAGGTTATCAGGGCGGCGATGAGGACCTTGGGCAGAAGGCCGAACCCGAACCAGATGATGAAAAGGGGCGCCACCGTGACGACGGGGGTCACCTTAATCAGGATGGCCAGGGGGTAAAGGCTCCGCTCCAGAAGGCGCCACTGGGCCATGGCCACCGCCGCCCCGACGGCCAGGGCGCTGCCGAGGCCGAAGCCCAAGATGGCCTCCATCAGGGTGTAAACCCCTTCGGCCAGGAGGGTGGGCCCCTCGGAAAGCAGCCGGGCGGCCACCGCCGAGGGAGCCGGGAGAAGGTACGGGGGAATTCCCCGGAGCCGGACCCACCCCTCCCAGAGGGCGGCCAGAAGGAGAAAGGCCGCGGCCGGGGGGCCCGCCTCGGCCAGCAGTCCGCCGGCTCCCGGCCGGCCTCTGGGCCTTACGCCGCCCGCAGCCTCGACTTGAGCCACCTGACCGCCTCCCGGAAGGGGGCCGAATCTTCCATAGCTTCGTGGCGGGGCCGGGGCAGGTCCACCTCAAACTCCCCGGCCAGCCGGGCCGGCCGGTGGGAAAGGACAAGGACCCGGTCCGCCAGAATAACGGCCTCCGGAAGGGAGTGGGTGACGAAGACCACCGTTTTCCGGGTCTGCTCCCAGACCCGAAGCAGTTCATACCGCAAGGCCGAACGGGTAAGCTCGTCCAGGGCGCTGAAGGGCTCATCCATCAGCAGAAGCTTCGGGTCGAAGACCAGGGCCCGGGCCAGGGCCACCCGCTGGGCCATGCCCCCGGAAAGCTGGTGGGGATAATAGTGGGCGAATTCGGCCAGGCCCGTCAGGCGCAAAAGTTCCTCTGGGTCCAGGGCCGGCCGGGGGACCCGGTTAACCTCCAGGGCCAGCCGGATATTCCCCAACACCGTCCGCCAGGGTAGCAGGGCCGGCGTCTGGAAGACGAAGCCCACCTCCTTCTGCCGCCGGGCCAGCTCCGGCTCCTGGCCGGCAATGGTCACCCGGCCCGCCGACGGGGGCAGCAGGCCGGCCAGGACCCGAAGGAGGGTGGTCTTGCCGCAGCCGCTGGGTCCCACCACGGCCACGAACTCCCCGGCCGCGACCTGAAAGCTTAAATCTTTGAGCACCGGCAGGTAGCCGGAGCCGGCGGCCGACTCAAACCCTTTGCTCAGGTTGCGAACTTCCAGGAGGGGCCCAGTCACGCTAAAAATTATATCGGCCCCCAGACGGTGGCGGCGTCCGGTTTGGCCCTTAAACTGCCGTTGCCTTAAAATTTGACCGGGCCACTCCGGGCCTGCGGCCCGGCCGATATTCTGCCAAGCCCACGGGAGCGGTTATGGCGAAACTTATCATGTACTCGCTGGCCACCTGTCCCACCTGCGAGCGGGCCCGCAACGCCCTGCGGGAACGGGGGGTCGACTTCGAGGAGCGCATCGTCGACGACAACCCGGAATGGTGGGACGACGTCTTCCGCCTCTCCGGCCAGGACACCGTTCCCGTTTTCGTGCACCCCGACGGCCGGGTGGAGGTGGGCTTCGAAGGGGAGCTCGGCTGAAGCATCCTCTAGCGTCGGGCAGGTTGCCCGGCTCCGAACGATGCCCTAAAATGTCTGGGAATGGTTAATGGGGAGGGTAACCGGTGAAAACGCTCGTCATCGCCGAAATCCGCGGCAACGAAAACGCCGTTAACTCTTTGCGGGAAATCGTACCCAACGAGCAGGTGGAGGCTATCTTCTGCCTGGGTAGCATTCTGGGCGGGGGCCCCAGGATAAACCGCTGGCGGGAGCTTCAGGATGGCGGCCAGTCCCCAACCTACCCCGACCCGGTGGTCCAGGAGCAGGAAAGGCACGATATCCGATTTTTGGAGTTCTTTTTCGATACGCTGGCCGAACTGGGCGTCCCCTGCTACCACGTTCCGGGCTGGTACGACGCCCCGGCCCGCCTCTACTGGCAGTCGGCCGTGAACCACGAAGTTGTGGCCGGGAAGGTCCAGGGGGTCCACCTGGCCCCGGCCTTTTATACCGGCGAGTGGGTGGTGGCCGGTTTCGGCGGCCGAATCGTCGAGCGGGAAAACCACGAAGACTACTTTGTGGTCGAGCACCCCGCCTGGGAGGCGGAGTTCGGCCTCAACTTTCTGCGGCGGTTCAAGCAGCGCCGGATTCTGCTTTTCCACGAGGCGGGCCTTCCCCACGAGGCGATGCACCGGGTCATCGACCACCTCATCAAAGAATACAAGCCGGACTTCGCCTTCGTTACGAGTCCCGACGGCCGGATCGAGGACCGGCGCATCGGCCGGACCCTGGTGGTCACCCCCGGTCGGCTGGCCGAAGGAAGCTACGCCGTGGTGGACCTCCGGCAGGAAACCGTAAAGGCCGTGTGGGCCGGCAGGTAGCCCGCCCCCGACATCAGGCCGTGGGGGTGGACTGCCGTGGGGACGGCAAGCCTGATCTTCCTGGGCGACGTGATGCTGGGCCGCCTGGTAAACCAGGAGCTGAAGCGGCGGCCGCCGGAATACGTCTGGGGAAATACCCTTCACCTGCTCCGGCAGGCCGCCGCCGTTTTTATCAACCTTGAGGGCGCCATCACCGAGTGGGGCGAGCCGGTTCCCGGCAAGCGGTTCTGCTTCCGGACCGACAGCAAAAACGTGGAGGTGCTGCGGGTGGCAGGGGTCCGGGGAGTATGTCTGGCCAACAACCACATAATGGACTACGGGGACGTGGGCCTGCTGGAGACCCTGGCCAACCTCGACCGGGCCGGAATCGCCCACGCCGGGGCCGGCCGAAACCTCCCCGCGGCCCGGGCACCCGCCGAGCTGGAGGTGGCCGGCCTCAAGGTGGCCTTTATCGCCGCCACCGACAACCAGCCCGACTGGGAAGCCACCGAGGACCGCCCCGGGGTCTTCTACGTGCCCATCAAGCCGGCCGACCCCAGGTTTGGGGCCCTCTTAGAGCTGGTGGCGGCGGCCAAGGCCCGCTCCGACCTGGTAATCGTCTCCCTGCACTGGGGTCCCAACTGGGGTTACGACCCGCCGGCCGAGCACCGGCCGGCGGCCCGGCGGCTGATCGAGGCCGGGGCCGACATCATCCACGGCCACAGCGCCCACATCTTCCGGGGCATCGAGCTGATGGACGGTCGGCCGGTTTTTTACAGCTGCGGCGACTTCGTCGACGATTATGCCGTCGACGAAGTCGAACGAAACGACTGGTCTTTTATCTTCCAAGTAGAGCTCAGCGGCCCCAAAATCACAAAGGTCATTCTCACGCCGACAATTATTACCGAGTTTCAGGCCCGGCTGGCCCCGGCCCTTTACCGGGAGGCGATTTTAAGCCGGATGTCGACCCTTTGCCTCAAGTTCGGCACCCCCGTTAAGCAGGTGAACGACCGCCTGGAGGTAACCATTACCGGATAACTCGCAAGGCCCGGGTGGGCCTTGGGCGGGTGGCGTGGGGGCGCCGGCCCCTGTTATAATGTTCGGGCGAGGAAACCGACGATGAACGTTGAATCTTTAGTTCCCGTTCAGGCCAACCCCAACATCCCCGAATTCGGCCCCGGGGACACCATCCGGGTCCACTTCCGAATAACCGAAGGGGGCCGGGAGCGGGTCCAGGTCTTCGAGGGCACGGTCATCCGGATTCGCCGGGGCGGCCCCAGCGCCACCTTCACCGTCCGGCGCATCAGCCACGGGGTGGGCGTCGAGCGAACTTTCCCCCTCTACTCGCCCCGGATTGAAAAGGTCGAGGTGGTGCGTCGGGGCCGGGTCCGCCGGGCCAGGCTCTACTACCTCCGGGAGCGGGTGGGCCGGGCCGCCAAGGTGAAGGAGCGGACCGCCCAGACGGGCCGGGCGATGGCCTTTAGCCTGGGGGCGGCCGAGGCCGAAGCCCCGGCCGAGCCCTAGGGGTCAAACGGGGACTCCGGCGGGCTCTGCCGCCACCGTTCGATAAGCTGGCGCTCTTCGGGGCTGAGGTTTGCCCTCGCCAGCAGGTCGGGCCGCCGCCAGAAGGTGCGCAGGAGGGACTGCTCCCGCCGCCACTGTCGGATCCGCCCATGGTGGCCGGAAAGGAGCAGCTCGGGGACCTTCCAGCCCCGAAAGTCGGCCGGCCGGGTATACTGGGGGTACTCCAGAAGCCCGTCGCTGAAGGACTCCTCCAGCGGGGCCTCCTCGGCCCCCAGCACCCCCGGCACCAGCCGGACCACCGCGTCGACGACCACCATCGCCGGGAGCTCCCCGCCGGTGAGCACGTAATCCCCGATGGAAAGCTCGTCGGTGGCCAGGTGCAGCCGCACCCGCTCGTCAAAACCCTCGTAGTGGCCGCAGATTAAAATCAGCCGCCGAAGCCGGGCAAGCTCCCGGGCAATCTCCTGGTTAAATACCCGGCCCTGGGGGCCCATCAGGATGATGGCCGTGTCCGGCGGAACGAGCCGCTTGGGTTCGGGAACCCCGGGGGTCGGCCAGAAGCTCAGGCCGGTGATGGCCTCCACCGCCCGGAAGATGGGCTCGGGCTTCAAGACCATGCCGGCCCCGCCGCCGTAAGGGTAATCGTCGACCGTCTTGTGGCGGTCGGTGGCCCACTCCCGGAAGTTAAAAATGTTAATCTCCACCAGGCGGCGTTCCACGGCCCGCTTGATGATGCTCTCTTCGAAGGGGCCCCGAAACATCCCCGGGAAGAGGGTGAGGATGTCAATGCGCATGGGGCCGGTGGTCGGTGGGCTCCTCCCGCAAAAGCTCCACCGCGTGGGGAAGGGCGGGGCGGATGATTTCCAGGGCCTGACGCACCCCCTGAGGGTTGCCGGGCAGGTTAACGATCAGGGTTCGGCCCCGGATGCCGGCCACCCCCCGGCTCAGCATGGCAAAGGGGGTGAATTCGAGGCTCTTAAGCCGGATGGCCTCGGCCAGGCCGGGAACCGCCCGCTCGATGACGGCGGCGGTGGCTTCGGGGGTTACATCCCGGGGCGCAACCCCGGTTCCCCCAGTGGTTAAGATAACGTCGGCCGCCCCCGAATCGGCCCAGTCCCGGAGGGCCTGCATGATCAGGGGGGCCTCATCGGGCACGACCCGGTAGTCGACTACGACCCAGCCGGCCCCGGCGGCCACCTCCCGGATCGCCTGGCCGCTCCGGTCCTCCCGCCGGCCGGCGGCCACCCCGTCGCTTACCGTGAGAATCGCAACCCGGACCTCGGCCATTTAAAACCCCGGGCGCACCCCACAGCGGTTGGGGCCGGCCTCCAGCTCGGCAAGCTCGGCAAGACCAGGCAGCAGGCCGGTCCGGTTAATCTGCTGAATCGTCCGGAAATTGGGGGGCTGCTCCGGAAGGCTGGCCAGCAGCTGCCGAACGAACTCCGCCTCGGAAAGCCGAAGGAACGGTAGGGCCTCCAGGACGGCCCCGAGGGGCGCGGCGATGGGCTCGCCCCAGCGGTACGGGACCCCCTCGCCGAAATGGGCCGGCAGAACTAAAATCTCCGGCGGAAGTTCGGCCAGCCGCCGGGTATAGGTCCGGTAAAGCTGCCGGGCCTGGGCCGCCGCATCCTCCCGCAGGTCCGGCCGGCCGATCCCCTCCACAAAGAGGGTATCCCCGGTGAAGAGGACGGCATCCCCCAACCGGAAGGTTACCGAGCCCGGGGTATGGCCCGGGGTGTGGAGGGCCACCAGGGAAAGGCCGTCGGCCAGGGGCAGCTCAAAGCCGTCGCCCACCGGCACAAAGCCGCCCAATTCGTAGGGCTCCAGGCCGCTTAAAAGCAGGGCCGCCCCGGTGCGGGCCGCCAGCTCCCGGGCCCCCGAAACGTGGTCGGCGTGCAGGTGGGTGTCCGCCACCGCCACGACCCGGGCGCCCCGCTCCTCGACCGGCCGCAGAAACTCCTCCACGTGGACGGTGGGGCAGAGCACCACCGCCGCCGACCCGACCCGGACCACGTAGCCTAAACACCCCTTGCCCGGCCGCCTTATCTGGACGACCTCTGCCTCGGCCAGGCCCACGGGTACGGTAACCGCCTCGTAGACGCCGTTCCAGCCGACCATCCCCCCGGCCAAGCTCCAGGCCTCGATGCCCCTGGCCCGAAGGGCGGCCGCCGCCCGGGCCGACCGGTTCCCGTGGGCGCACACCGTAATGACCGGCCGGTCGGCCGGCAGGGCCAGGGCCTCGGGGTCGGCCTCGACGGCGTCCACGGGGATGTTCACCGCCCCGGGGATGTGCCAGCCGGCAAACTCTTCCGGCGTCCGGACGTCTAAAATAAAGAGCGGCTCGCCCCGGGCCAGCATCTCCCGGAGTTCGCCCGGCCCCACCTCCATGGCGGTCACGGTAGTCTCCTTTCTGGCGATGCGCCGATTCTAACTTTATAGTACAATACGGGACCGTTCGGCCCATGGCGGACGTCGGGGTTATTATCGTCAGCTACAACGTGGCCGACCTTCTGCGCCGGTGCCTCCGGTCGGTGCTGGGCAGCCGGGGGGTTGACTTGGCCGTCTGCGTCGTCGACAACCGTTCCGCCGACGGCTCGGCCGAGCTGGTTCGGGCCGAGTTTCCCCAGGCCCACCTCATCGTAAGCCCCGAAAACCGGGGCTACTCGGCGGCCAACAACCTGGGCATAAAATACTTCCTGGCCCAATCCCCCCCACCCCGGTACATCCTCCTGCTTAACCCCGACACCGAGGTGCCCCCCGACGGCATCGCCGAGATGGTCGCCTACCTGGACCGCCACCCCGAGGCCGGAATCGCCGGCCCGAAACTGGTCCGACCCGACGGCAGTCTGGACCTGGCCTGCCGCCGAAGCTTCCCCAGCCCCGAGGTCTCCTTTTACCGGATGGTGGGCTTGAGCCGGCTCTTTCCCCGCAGCCGGCGGTTCGGCCGCTACAACCTCACCTACCTGGACCCCGACGTGGAGACGGAGGTGGACTCGGTGGTGGGGGCTTTTATGCTCATTCGCCGGGAGGCCCTCCAGGAGGCCGGCCTGATGGACGAAGCGTTTTTCCTCTACGGCGAGGACCTGGACCTGGCCTTCCGGATTAAGGCCCGGGGCTGGAAGGTGCTTTACTACCCGAAGGTGGTGGTCCTGCACCACAAGGGGGAAAGCACCCGCCGGGCCCGCTCCCGGGCCGTCCGGGAGTTTTACCGGGCGATGTTAATTTTTTATAAAAAACACTACGCCCCCAACAACCCGCCCCTCCTCCGCTGGCTTGTCACCGCCGGCATCTACCTGCGCTGGGGGGTAGCCCTGGCCGTGACCAGGCTCGAAGGGCTTTTTCCGGCCCGGCCGAGGCCTCCGACCTAGCCGGTTCCGTAGAGCATCACTTCCCGGGCCAGCTCCCGCCCCCGGGGCGTAAGGACCAGTAGCCCGTTCCGGCGCTCCACCAGCCCGGCCTGCTCGGCCAGCCGGGCCACCGTCGCCGCAAACCGGGGTTCCCACCGGAGGTGGGCCGGCAGTTGCTCGGCGGCCGCCTCGTGGGCCTCGGCGGCGGTTCCCTCGTGGGTGAGCAGGTGCATCACCAGCAGCCGGAGGGCAAACTCCCAACGTTGCCGCCGGTGCCGCAGGGCCCTGGCGACCAGGCCCTGGGTGGGCGAGCCCAGGAAGGCCAGGCCGAAGAAGACGCCCCCCAGGGAGGCCATGGAGCCGGCGATGGACGTGTCGAAGGTGTGGGCCACCCAGTAGCCCCCGACGGCCGCGGCCGCCCCGATGGCGGCGGCCAGGGCGATTACTACCGGCAGCCGGTCGCTCAGGAGCAGGGCAGTTGCCGGGGGAACGATAAAAAGGGCAACGGCCAGAACCACCCCCACCGCGTCGAAGGCCCCCACGGCCGTTACCGAAACCACCCCCAGGTGCAGGGTGTGGACGAGGGCGGGCGAAAAGCCCAGGACGGCCGCCAGTCCCGGGTCGAAGGCGGTGAGCTTAAGCTCCTTATAAAGGGCCAGCAGGAATACCAGATTAAGGACCAGGATGACCCCCATAAGCCAGGCCCGGCGGGGCCCCAGGTCAAGGCCGTTGACCTCCAGCCGGTCGAAGGGGGCAAAGGCCAGCTCCCCCAGCAGGACCATATCCACGTCGATGTGGACGTACTCGGCGAACCCCGAAATCAAAATCACCCCAATGCTGAATAGAAGGGGAAAGACCAGGCCGATGGCCGCATCCTCCCGCACCAGGCCGGTGCGGAGGATAAGGGAGACCAGGCCGACGGTGGCCAGGCCGGTGAGGGCCGCCCCCACGACCAGCAGGGGGGAGTGGAGGTCCCGGGTGATTAAAAACATGACCACCACCCCCAGCAGGACGGTGTGGCTGATGGCGTCGCTTATCATCGCCACCCGCCGCAGGACCAGAAAAGTCCCCGACAGGGCGCAGGCGGCCGCCGCCAGGACCGCAACCAGCTGAATCTCCAGCTGAAGGCCGATCACTGCCCGGCCTCACCCCCCTGGGCCTTCGCCTCGGAACTGGCGGGGGCGGGCGCCTCCGGCTCCGCCTGCCGTAAGAAATCCCGGACGGCCGCCAGGCCCTCCTCCGTCAGCCCCACCCGGCCGTCGGGGAGCCGGCGCACCCAGTTCCGGGCGGCCAGCTCCTGCAGGCTCCCCTCAACACCCGGCCCCACCAGGGCCCGCAGCGCCCTGACCGGGTGGGGGTAGAAGGGGTCGCCGTGCTGGGCTCCCAGCCAGTAAAGCTGGGCCAGCACCCGGAGGGCCTGGACGGTGCGCTGGCGGCGGGCGGCCACCAGCCGCTGCCAGACCAGCCCCCGGTGGGGGGCAAAGAGCAACGACCCGTAAACCAGCAGGCTGGCGCAGACCACGATGGTGGGGCCCGTCGGGAGGCTGTCCCCCAGGCTGCTCAAGACCACCCCGCCGATGCCGGCGGCCGCCCCGAAGACGGCGGCCAGAAGGACCATCGTCGAAAGCCGGTCGGTCCACTGGCGGGCGGCCGCGGCCGGGGCGATAAGCATCGCGCTCATCAGCACCACCCCGACCGTCTGCAACCCGGCGACGATGGCCAGAACCACCAGGCTGGTTAAAACCACGTCCAGCAGTCGGACCGGGAATCCCTGAACGGCGGCAAAGGCCGGGTCGAAACTTAAAAGCTTAAATTCCTTCCAGCCCAGGACGACCGCCCCCAGGGCCAGGACGGCGATGGCCCCGATGACGCCCACATCCCGTTGAAGGAGGGTTGCGGCCTGGCCGAACAGAAACTTATCCAGGCCGGCCTGGGCGGCCGTAGGCAACCGCTGGATGACCGTGAGCAGTACCAGGCCGAAGCCGAAAAAGACCGAAAGGATGATCCCGAGGGCGGCGTCGGGCTTAAGGCGGGTGTAGCCGGTGACGGCGATAACCCCGAGGGCCCCCACCCAGGCCGCCAGGGCTGCCCCGAAAAGCAGAAACGCCGACTCCTTGCTCCGGGTAAGCAAAAAGGCCAGGGCCAGACCCGGGAGGGCCGCATGGCTCATGGCGTCCCCCAGCAGGCTCTGGCGGCGCAGCAAGGCATAAACCCCCAGGACGCCACTGGTGACCCCCATCAGCACCGCCCCGGCCCCCACCGTTCGGACGGTGTGGTCCGAAAATAGAAAGACCAGCAGGTCCAGGGGACCCATCAGGACCTCTTCACCTCGAGGGCCACCGACCGGCCGCCGTAGGTCTGGCGGAGATTCTCCTCGGTGAAAACTTCGGCCACCGGGCCGCAGGCTATTCGGCGCACGTTAAGCAATAGCACCCAGTCGAAATATTCCCTGACCGTCTGCAGGTCGTGGTGGACGACCACCACCGTCTTGCCGGCCGCCCGCAGGGACCGCATCACGTTCAGGATCGCCCGCTCGGTCAGGGCGTCGACCCCGGCGAAGGGCTCGTCCATCAGGTAGACCTGGGCATCTTGGACCAGGGCCCGGGCCAGGAAGACCCGCTGCTGCTGGCCCCCCGAAAGCTGGCTTATCTGCCGGTTGGCCAGCTCCCGCATTCCCACCTGCTCCAGGGCGGCCAGGGCCAGGGCCCGCTCCCGGGCTCCCGGCCGGCGGAACCAGCCCAGGTGGCCGTAGCGGCCCATCATCACCACGTCGAGGACGCTGGTGGGAAAGTCCCAGTCCACCTCCCGGTGCTGGGGCACGTACCCCACCAGCCGCCGCACCGCCTTGATGGGCTGGCCGAAGATGCGGACGGTCCCGGCCGCCGGCCGAACCAGCCCCAGGACCGCCTTAAGCAGGGTGGTCTTGCCGGCCCCGTTGGGCCCGACCACGGCCATAAGCACCCCGGCCGGAACCTGGACGTCCACGTCCCAGAGGACCGGCCGGTCCCGGTAAGCTACGGTAAGGTCGGCAATTTCGATGGCAAGGGCTTGCTGGGGAAAGGGCGCGGTCATGGGCTACCTCCGGTAAGGGCTTCGACGATGGTGCGGACGTTGGCCCGGACCATCCCCACGTAGGTGCCGGCCTCGGTTCCGGGCTCGCCCAGGGAGTCGGAGTAAAGCTGGCCGCCGATTTTGACCTCCCAGCCCCGGGCCCGGGCCGCCTCCTGGACGGCCTCAATGTTCCGCACGGGCACACTGCTCTCAACGAAAATCGCCCGGATGCGCCGCCGGACGATGAAATCGGCCAGCTCCTGGACGTCGGCGATGCTGGCCTCGGCCACGGTGCTGATGCCCTGAAGGCCCCGGACCTCGAAGCTATACGCCCGGGCAAAATACCCGAAGGCGTCGTGGGCCGTGACCAGCACCCGCTGTTCGGGCGGAATTTTACTTACTTGTTCCCGAACCCAGGCGTCGAGGTCGGCCAGCTCCCGAAGGTACGCCTCGGCATTGGCCCGGTAGAAGGCCCCGTGGGCCGGGTCCCGTTCGGCCAGCGCCTCGGCGATATACGAAACCACCCGCATCCAGAGGCGGACGTCGAACCAGATGTGGGGGTCGGGGTTGCCGGCCGAACCTTCCGGGTAGATAAGGTCGGCCGGGCCGACGGCATTGCCCACCGCGTAGGTGGGCACCCACCGGCCCATCTGGGCCAGGATATCCGCCATCTTGGCCTCCAGGTGGAGGCCGTGGTAGAAGATGATGTCGGCCCGGGCCAGCCGCAAAACGTCCCCCTCCCGGGCCTTGTAGAGGTGGGAGTCGACCCCGGGGCCCATCAGGGCCGTCACCTCCACCCGGCTGCCCCCGACCTGCTTTACGGCGTCGGCGATGAGGCCCGTCGTGGTAACCACCCGGACCGGCCGGGCGGCCAGCTCCGATGGGTCGGCGGCCCGGCCGATGGGGGCGCAGGCGTAGAGGGCCGCCGCGGCCAGCAGGAGCAGACCGGGCAGCATTCGGCCGGCGGAACGGTTGCCGCCCAAGGCCCGGCCCTTAACAGTCCGGTTCGGTGGCGGGCTCGACGAAGATGCGGCCGGCGACCTCCCGGCCGATGGCATGCTCCCGCTCCCCAACCCGCAGGTGAACCGGGCCGTTGAAGGGGGCCACCTCTTTTATTTCCATCAGGGCCCCGGGGACCAGGCCGAGCTGGGCCAGGTAGCGGAGGAGGGCGGGGTCGCTGTCGGGGACCCGCCTGACCCAGGCCCGGGTGCCGGCCGGGATGGCGCCCAGGGGAAGGTAATCGGGCTCCCGAAGGGTTCCGTCTTTGGAGGGTATCGGGTCGCCGTGGGGGTCAACCGTCGGGTGGCCCAGGGCGGCGTCGATGGCGTCTTCGAGGGTATCCGAGAGGGCATGCTCCAGCCGCTCGGCCTCGGCGTGGACGGCATCGAGGGGCATGTTAAGGGCCCGGGCCAGAAAGAGCTCCCAGAGGCGGTGGTGGCGGATCACCTCCAGGGCGATACGGGCGCCCTTCTCGGTCAGCTCGACGCCCCGGTAAGGGGTGTAGCGGAGCAGGCCCATCTCAGCCAGCCGCTGAACCATGCTGGTGGCGGCCGGGGCGCTCACCCCCAGGCTCTCGGCGATGGCCGAGGTGGAGACCCGGCGCTGGCGCTGCTGCACCTTGTAAATGACCTTCAGGTAGTCCTCAACGGCCTGCTTCATCCGTCCGACCCCCCCCGGTAAAAATTAAGCAGAGTTAATTCTCGTCTAAAGATAACTCCTTCTGGAATTTTTGTCAAGGTTGACAGGTCCGGGTCGGTTGACAAGGGTCTTGCGGCGTATTATCATATAGCCAAACCGGAGCGGCCGGAACCGTTCGAGAGGGGGTGGCCCTATGCAGCGACGGGGGCCGGCCGGGGGGGCCGGCTCTGGACCGGAAAGGGTTAAACCGACGGCAGTTTAAACCCTGTAGGGAGGAGGCTGTTTAAATGTTGGTGGCGACGCCTGAAACCAGAACCGACCAGGACACCAAGGTTGTCGAAGAGGCCATCCGGATCATCCAGGACCACCTGGACCGGGAAGCCCGAAACCGCCGCCAGGTCCTGCTCGAGCCCAAGGACCTCTGCCCGATGCAGAAGGCCAAGCTGGTCGCCGACCTCCAGGCGGTCTTCGACGACCCGGGACCCGGCCGGGGCTCCTTCGGCGACTGGGTTCGGGGCCTCTGGGCGTCGGTCCGCCGGCTCTTTTAAGCCGCCCAGGCCGACCGGCGACCCAGCCCTAAGCTAGGGCGCCGACCCGGCGCCCAAACCGCGGGGCGGCGGGCCGGTAACCCGACCTGCGGTTACCGGCCCTCCCCTTCCGGGGCAAGCTCTGGCGCGCCGACCCAGACTTCCCCGTCCGCGAAGACTTCCTTCTTCCAGATCGGCGCCTCGGCCTTTACCCGGTCCATAACGTAGCGGCAGGCCTCAAAGGCCTCGGCCCGGTGGGGGCTGGCCACCGCCACCATTACGCTCGCCTCCCCGATCTCCAGCCGCCCGACCCGGTGCTTGACGGCAACCTTCCCCACCGGCCAGCGCCGGCGGGCTTCGGCCGCAATCTCGGCGATTTTGGCCTCGGCCATCTCGGGGTAGGCTTCGTAGACCAGGTAGCGGGTCTGCCGGCCCTCGGAGTTGTTTCGGACCACCCCGATAAAGAGCACCACCGCCCCATCCTCGGGGGTCTGGACGGCGGCGATAAGCTCTTCCGGGCTTAAGGGTCGTTCGGTGACCTCAATCATGGGCTGCACTTCCCCCCCACTGACCGGCGGAACGAAGACCACCTCGTCCCCCGGTTTAAGCTCGTAGTCGGCCGGGACATACTCCCGGTTGACCGCAAACCGCACGGCCCCCTCCAGGCCCGCCAGCACCGGCCGCTCGGCCACCAGCCGGGCCCAGACATCGGCAACCCGGGAGCCCGCCGGAACTTCCAGTTCCCTTTCGGCTTCCCCGAAGAGTTCCCGGAGCAACGCAAAAAATTTGAGCCGGATATTCACCCAAACCCCTCCCCGGGATTATACCCGAAAAGGTTTTACGGAATCGGGTCTTTCTCCCCGCTTCCAGGGGCCCCCAGAAACTCCCGCCCCTCCGCCACCAGGTAGAGGGAACCGGTAATGCAGATTAAGTCCGCCGGTCCGGCCCGCCCTAAAAATTCCCCCAACGCCGCCCCCACGTCGGGGAAGACCTGGGCAACCTTACCGAAGTTTGCAAACTCCCGGGCCAGGACCTCCGGGGGAGCGGCCCGGGGGTGGCAGGAGCGGGTGACCCCCACGAAATCGGCCAGGGGCGCCAGGGGGCCCACAATAGCCGGAATATCCTTATCGGCCGACGTCCCCAGGACCAGAAAAAGGCGGTCGTACGTAAACTCTTCTTTCAGGGTCCGGGCCAGGAATTCCGCCGACTCCCCATTGTGGGCCCCATCCACCAGGACCGTCGGATCTCGGCGCAGGACCTCCGCCCGCCCCGGCCACCGAACCCCCTTAAGGCCGAGTCTGACCTCCGCCGGCCCGAGGGAAACCCGCCTCTGCGCCCGCAGAAGGTCAAGGGCGGCCACGGCAACGGCGGCGTTCTCCAGCTGGTGGGGCCCGAAAAGGGCCACCTCGAGGCCCTGGTAGGTCTCAAAGGGCCCGTAGACGGTAAGGTCAGTCCGGTTCCCGGACCAGGACCAGTCCCGGCCGGCCAGCAAGAGGGGTGCTCGGACGGCCCGGGCCCGCTCTTCGATAACCTTGATCGCCTCTTCGGCCTGGGGGGCGCAAACCACCGGCACCCCCGCCTTGATGATTCCCGCCTTCTCCGCGGCGATCTGGGCCAGGGTTGGGCCCAGGACCTGGGTGTGGTCGTAGCTCAGGCTGGTTATGACGGCCACCTCCGGGGCGACCACGTTGGTGGCATCCAGCCGTCCCCCAAGGCCCACCTCCAGGACGGCCCACTCCGCCCCGGCCCTGGCAAAATGGAGCAGGCCCAGGGCCGTCCCCAGCTCGAAAGTTGTCAGCCGGCCGAGACCCTCGGCCTCCCGGTCCAGGTCGGCCACCACCGGCCGGAGCTCGGCCACCAGCCGGCCGAAGGTTGCGGGTGAGATGGGCGACCCGTCGACCTGAATTCGCTCCCGGAAGGTGTGCAGGTGGGGCGAAGTAAAAAGGCCGGTGGGGTGGCGGGTCCAAAGGACCGAGGCAACCATCGCCGCCACCGAGCCCTTGCCCTTGGTCCCGGCGATGTGGACGATTTTGAGCCGGTCCTGGGGCCGACCCAGGCGCTGAAGGAGCCGGGCGGTCCGCTCCAGGCCCTGGCCCAGGGGGTCCAGGGAGCCCAGAAAACCCCGCTCGTAATTGGCCCGGGCGTATAAGAACTCCAGGGCGGCCCGGTAAGGGTCCGTCAACTCGGCCCCTAACATCCTCCCCCGCCCACCATGTGGACCACCTCCACGTGGTCGCCCGCCCGAATCCGGGTCTGCTCCCACTCCTCCCGCAGGACCACCTCCCCGTTCAGGGCCACCGCAACCCCGTCCCGGCGGACGCCCAGGTGGTCCAGAAGCTCGACGATGTTCATCTCCCGGGGAAGTTGTCGGGGCTTGCCGTTAATGACCACTTCAATCACGGCCGGTCTACCCTTTCGCCCTGGCCGCGGCCCAGGCGGCCCGGAGGGCCTCTTTAAGCCGGCGGGCCGCCCCCGCGGGGTCGTCGGAGTCAAGGATGGCCGAAATGACCGCCACCCCAGCCGCCCCCGCCCCAATCACCTCGGCGCAGTTCTCGGCCGTAATCCCGCCGATTCCCAGGACGGGGATGGGGCTCCGGGCGGCGAACTCCCCCACCCGGCCCGCCCCAGCCGCCGGCAGGCCGGGATGGGTCGGGCTCGGGAAGACCGTTCCCACCAGCAGGTAATCCAGCCCGGCCCATTCCAGGCCGGCCGGGTCGTGGGCCGACCGGCCGAGAATCCGGTCGGGACCCACCAGCTGCCGGGCAACGGCCGGCGGCAGGCCCTTCTCCGGGAGGTGGACCCCGTCGGCCCCGGCCGCCAGGGCCACATCGGCCCGGTCGTTGACGAGCAGTTTGGCCCGGCCGCCGACGACCGCTTTAAGGGCCTTAACCAGCCCGAAAAGGTCGGCGGCCGGCAGGTCCTTCTCCCGGACCTGAACCAGGTCGATGCCCCCGGCCACCGCCCGGCCCACCGCCTCAATGAGGGGCAGGCGGCTCCGCTTGCGGTCGGTAACCAGCATCAGCAGGGGCGGCCGACCCAGCCGTTCCAAGGCCACCTACCGCCACTGAACGACGCCTTCCAGGGGGCTGCTGGCCTCGGCGTAGGGCAGTTTGGGGATTCGGCCGGCGAGGAAGGCTTTGCGCCCGGCCTCAACCCCGAGGCGGAAGGCTTCGGCCATCAGGGGCGGGTTCTTGGCCTTGGCGATGGCGGTGTTCACCAGGACCGCGTCCGCCCCCAGCTCCATGGCCAGGGACGCATCCGAGGGGGCCCCGAGGCCGGCGTCGATGACCACCGGCACCTTTGCCTGCTCGATAATAATCTGAATCTGGCCGAAGTAGACGATACCCTGGCCCGAGCCGATGGGGGCGGCCAGGGGCATAACCGTGGCCGTGCCGATCGCCTCCAGTTTTTTGGCCAGCACCGGGTCGTCGTTAATATAGGGCAGGACGACGAACCCTTCCCGCACCAGCACCCGGGCCGCCTGGAGGGTCTCTTCGGGGTCGGGAAGGAGGTATTTGGGGTCGGGGATCACCTCGAGCTTTATCCAGTTATAACCCTCCAGGCCCCGGCAGACCTCCCGGGCGAGCCGGGCGGTCTTGATAGCCTCCTCGGCGGTGCGGCAGCCGGCCGTGTTGGGCAAAATCATATATTTGGACCAGTCGATGATATCCAGCAGCGTCTTTTTCTTGGGGTTGTCTAGGTCGAGCCGGCGGATGGCCACGGTGATAATCTCGGGCTTGCCGGCCTCGTAGGCGGCCAGCATCTCCTCCTCCGAGCGGAACTTGCCGCTGCCCATCATCAGGCGGGAGCGGAACTTCCGGCCGGCGATCACCAGGTAGTCTTCGTGGGGCTGCTGAACCATGCTTAACACCTCACTTTGTGCCGCCTGCCCGGGGGAACTTAACTGCTGCGCCAGCGGGTGGGCCCTCTGCTTCCCTACGCCGGCATTACCCGGATCAGGTTCCGAGGGTTGACGGCCCGACGGGACGCCGTCTCTCAGCCTTTTCGGCTCCCCTAGCAGAATCGGCCCGATATATTCGGGCGGGGCCGAAGCGCCCGACCCACCCCCATTTTAGCCCAGGCCCCGAACCCCTGTCAAAAGCGGCCGGGGCCACTCTGGTATCATTGGGACGATGACCGGCACGCTCATCAACATCGCCACCGTCCTGGCCGGGGGCACCGCCGGAACCCTTCTGGGGGCCCGCCTGCCCGAAAGGGTCCGGGAGACGGTCATGCACGGTATCGGGCTGATGACCGTCTTTATCGGCCTCAGCATGGCCCTTAAAACCCAGCACCCCATCATCCTCCTGGGTAGTATCGTCCTGGGCGGCATCGTCGGGGAGCTTTTGGGGGTCGACCACGGCCTGCGGGTTCTGGGGGACCGTTTCGAGGGCCGTTTTGGGGCCCTTTTCGGGGGCAAGTCAGCCCAGGCCGGCAACTTCAGCAAGGGCTTCGTTACCGCCAGCCTTATCTTCTGCGTCGGGCCGATGACCATCCTCGGGTCCATTCAGGACGGCCTTACCGGGGATTACAGCCTGCTGGCGATAAAATCGGTGCTGGACGGTTTTACGGCCCTGGCCCTTTCGGCCACCTTTGGGGTGGGAGTTGCCTTTGCGGCCGTCACCGTCCTGGTCTACCAGGGGGCCCTGACCCTCGGGGCGGCCTGGGCCCGGGCCCTTCTGACCGAGCCGATGGTTACCGAGATGAGCGCCGCCGGCGGCCTCATCATCCTGGGAATCGGCCTGGTTATCTTGGACCTCAAGCCCATCCGGGTGGCTAACTTCCTGCCGGCCCTGGTCTTTGCGCCGGCCCTGGTGGCCCTTTTCGGCCGCTGGGTCTGAAGGCCGGCCCCGTAACCCCTCTTAACCCCCCGGCGTTATAGTATTGAGCAGTAACCGGAGGGGATACCTATCGGCGAGTGGCCGGTTCCGAACCCGAGGCCGTACGCAAGCTGGTGGAGCGGCTCAAGGGCGGGGATGCGGAGGCGGCGGCTTCCCTTTACCGCCTCTACGCCGACCCCCTCTACCGGTATTTTGTCTACCAGACCCGGGACCCGGACCTGGCGGCCGACCTCACCTCGGAGGTCTTTCTCCGGATGCTGGAAAATATCGGCCGTTACAACCATCGGGGGATACCCTTTCGGGCCTGGCTCTTCAAGATCGCCCAGAACCTGGTCATCGACCACTACCGGGAGCAGGCCAAACTCGCCCCCAGGAAGGCGGACCTGCCCGAAGCCGGGGCGGAGGACCCCGAACCGGCCGACGTCGACCGGGACCGGCTGGTGGCCGCCCTTAACCGGCTTACGGCCGAGCAGAGGCAGGTGGTTCTGCTCCGGTTTGTCGAAGACCTGGAGATTAAGGAGGTGGCGGCAATCCTGGGCAAGACGGAGGGGGCCGTAAAGGCCCTCCAGCACCGGGCCATCGCCGCCCTGCGCCGTCTGCTGGAGGGGGACCGCAATGTCTGGGTCTGAGCTGGAGTCGGCCTTTAACGACTGCATTGAGGCCCTGCGGGCCGGCAAGTCCCTGGAGGAGTGCCTGGCCCGCTACCCGGAGCACCGGGCCGAACTGGAGCCCCTTTTAAGGGTGGTGGCCGAGGTCTGGTCCATGCCCCGGCCGGGCCTCAGCCCGGCCGCCGCCCGGGCCGGGGAGGCCCGGCTCCGGCAGGCCCTGGCCGCCCGGCGTCGGCCCTTCTACCGCCGGGTGGGCCTGGGTTGGGCGGCCGCGGCCGCCCTGATTCTGGTGGCCTTTGTCGGCTTCGGCACCACCGTGGCGGCCGCCCAGGGCGGTCCCGAAGGGCCCCTCTCCGGGCTTAAGGTGGCCGCCGAACGCCTCCAGCTGGCCATCGCCCGCAGTCCGGCCGAGCAGGCTGACCTCCGGCTGGCCGGGGTCGAGCGGCGGCTGGATACCCTGGCGGCCCAGGTCGGACGCACCCCCCCGCCGGACGACGGGACCCTTTCGGGGTTCGAGGCCGAGCTCAAGACGGCCCTCGAGAAGGTGGAAGAGCTTCCCCCGCCCGAAGCCGCCAGCCGGATAAACCGGGCCATCGGCCTCATCGCCCGCCAGCGGGCGATTATCGAGGCCACCCGGGACGAGGAGTCCGACTCCGGCCCCCTGGAAAAGCTGAGCCGCCGGGAAAAGGAGCTCACCGAGAAGCTCCGGCGTCTGGCCGGCAAAGACGGGCCCAGGACCGGCTCCCCGGCTGGGGTTGTTCCCCCGGACCCCGGGAAGGATGCCCCCAGGACCGGCCAGGCCACCCCCCAAAGCCCGCCGGGCCGCCCTGGGGGACCGGGCCGCGGTCGGTAAGCCTCAGTTTCCCACTGGTGCCGGGCGGCCCAGGCCCGGAATGAGCCGGGCCAGGGGCACGTATTCGAGGCCGAAGGCTTCGGCCACGGCGGGATGGGTGATGTGTCCCCGGTAGATATTCACCCCGAGGGCCAGGGCCGGGTCCTGCCGGACTGCTTCCTCAAGGCCGAGGTTCGCCAGCTTGAGAACGTAGGGCTGGGTGGCGTTCGAGAGGGCGTAGGTGGAGGTGCGGGGCACCGCCCCCGGCATGTTGGGCACGCAGTAGTGGATCACCCCGTCCACCAGGTAGATGGGGTCGCTGTGGGTGGTGGGCCGGGACGTCTCGACGCAACCGCCCTGGTCCACGGCCACGTCGATGATGACCGAGCCGGGTTCCATGCTGGCGACCATCTCCCGGGTAACCAGCTTGGGGGCCCGGGCTCCGGGAACCAGCACCGCCCCGATGACCACCTCGGCCCCCTGAACGGCCTGGGCGACGTTCCGGTGGTTGGACATCAAGGTTATCAGGTTGCCGTGAAGGACCTCACTCAGATACCGGAGCCGGTCTAAATTGACGTCGATTAAGATCACCTGCGCGCCCATGCCCAGGGCCACCTGGGCGGCATTGGTGCCCACCGTGCCGGCCCCGATGACCACGACCCGGGAGGGGTAAACCCCCGGCACGCCCCCCAGCAATTTGCCCCGTCCCCCGCTGGGCTTTTCCAGGTAGTGGGCGGCCACCTGGATGGCCATCCGACCGGCCACCTCGCTCATGGGGGTAAGCAGGGGAAGCCGCCCGTCGGGGAGCTGAACCGTCTCGTAGGCGATGGCCACCACCCCGCTCCGGAGCAGGGCCAGGGTAAGCTCCTCGCTAGCGGCCAGGTGAAGGAAAGTAAAGAGCAATTGGCCGGGCTGAAGCAGGGGATATTCCGGGGGCAGGGGCTCTTTGACCTTGACGATCAGGTCTGCCTCGCGCCAGACTTCGGCCGCATCGGCCACAATCTCGGCCCCGGCGTCGGCATAGGCCTGGTCGCTGAAGCCGCTGCCTTCGCCGGCCCCGGCCTGAACCAGCACCCGGTGGCCGGCCCGGGTCAGCATCTCTACCCCGCCCGGGGTCAGCCCAACCCGGTACTCCTGGTCTTTGACCTCTTTAGGTACTCCGACGACCATTGTCGTGTTCCCCTCCTCGG